>Ga0207703_10000667_pt1 | contig 34257 bp, 32 predicted proteins | sample KBSSwiS12_FD_184304 | JGI IMG/M metagenome (GOLD analysis project Ga0207703, IMG submission 184304) | Switchgrass rhizosphere microbial communities from Kellogg Biological Station, Michigan, USA - KBS Switchgrass S1-2 (SPAdes) (version 2) | ecosystem: Host-associated > Plants > Roots >... | reverse complement strand
CCGGCTACACGCTGCTGCGCCTGCCGCACGAAGTGAAAGATCTGTTCCGCGAGTGGCTCGCCGAGCACTACCCTGATCGCGCGCAACACGTGATGTCCATCATCAACCAATCACGTGGCGGCAAAGACTACCAGGCGCAATTCGGCACGCGCATGGTCGGCACCGGTGTCTTTGCCGAGCTGCTGAGAAAACGTTTCCAGGTGGCCAAAAGAAAGTTGGGCCTGGACGCCCCCGATGAGCGGTTTGAGCTCCGCACGGATCTGTTCCGCCCGCCCGCCGTCAACCAGGCACAAATGTCACTCGGCTTTTAGCAGCCTGTCCACCTGATGTTAGCCTGGTGCAGCCGCCCTCGCGACGGTGGACATGCTCAAATCACGACGCACATGCTCAAACCCAAGCGCGAGCGCCCGGCCAAATCACCGAACCAACGCAACCCGTGACATCTGCGTAGCCAGGCTCGGGTCATTCCCCTCAATCCGCTGCTCAATCACCCCATGCCCATTGATGGCAATCACGGTTGGGACACTCCGCACATGGAAGGAATTAAACAAGGTCCCTGACTCGTCCAACGTGAGTGGAATAGTCACCCCGTACTTCGATACATACTTGGTCAGATCGTCCGGCGAAGCCCAGATACCCGATGCGACACCCAGCCATCGGGTGCCAGGATGTTGCTTCGCCAGCTCCTCCACCTGGAGCCTCACATCACGACAGTGCGCTGACATCGCCGCCCGGCTGGTCTCCAGGTAGGACTCACACCACGGCGACAAAAACACCAGCACCAACGGCCCCTTGTTCCCAAACTGCGTCCCATTCAGCGCCTTGGCCGTAAAGGTCGGCGCGGCGTCTCCACGTCGCGGCGAACCACCGACCGCATTACCCGCCGATGCGGAGCCACCGCCCGAGGACCCGCCAGCGTGCGCCAACGCTGGATCGCCCGCACCACGCTTGGCAGAGGTCCCGCCAGCCACTTTGCCAACCGCCGCGGTGTCACCCCGCGCGGCCACCAACGCAGCTTCCAACTGCTCATTAGCCAAATGCCCCACATACAAAATCCGCCCATCACGCCCAATAACAACGTGCTGCGGCGTCACCCGCAAATTCAATGCCGCCCCCAGCGTGCCATCGTCAATAACAATGGGCATCTTGATGCCGAGCCGCTGGCGATACTCTTTCACATCCTCGACCGAGTCATTGAACCCGGCGTTGATGGCAATCACCTCCAGATCCGATCCCCGCGACTCATACGTCTTCTCGAAGTGCGGCATCTGTTCCCGACAGGGCACACACCACGTGGCCCAGAACTTCAGGTAAACCGCCTTCTTCCCGTACAACTTGCCCAGATCGAGGGTCTGCCCATCAATCGTCTTCAAGACCATCCGCGGCGCAGGTGAGCCGATCAGGCTGTGCCCGACGGCTTCAGCTCTCTGTTCCCCGCCCTGTGCAAACGCAGTTCCGCACACCATCAGAAAACAAACTATCAACCAACGCATCATCGCAATTCCTCTGCCGCAACGGGCCGCGTTACAGGCGCGCCTTTGTCCTTCACAATGAACACGAGAAACCGGGCCCGCTCGGTCTTGCTGGCATTCTGCGAGACCGTGTGAATATCCGTCGGGTTCTCGTAGTACGTGTCACCCGGATGAAGCGTGACCGGAGCGCTGCCTTTCACCTGCATTATGAGCGATCCCTCCAGCACATACACAAACACATTCGCATCGTGCCGGTGCGGCTTGGATGCCTGCCCGGGCCCGACTTCAACAGTCAACACCACCGCTTCTTTGCCGGGTATCCCCGCGAGGTCACGTACCATCAGTGGCGCCAACGGGTCCGCATGCGCTGCGGAGCCCAGGAAGCACAGGAGCAAGCTCAGCTTCAGATAGGTTTTCATGAGCGCGAGAATGCGCCAGAATTGGTTCCAAAAGGGATCCACTTCGGGCTGATTTTATGGAACCACTTTTCGAGCTCCCCCTCAGTCTGCCGACCCGCGGCTCGCACCAGATCCTGCGTGTCCTGCATCAGCAGCTCAGGGACGCAATCGTCGACGGGCGACTTCGTCCGGGCCTGCGTTTACCCTCCACCCGTGCGCTGTCATCGGCACACGGAATATCGCGTAATACCGCCGTAGCAGCCTACGACCTTCTGCTGAGCGAAGGTTACGTCGCAATGCGGCAGGGGTCTGGCTGTTATGTTGCCGAAGCGCTGTCGCGTCGGCCTTCGACGGGTAACGCCAAGGCAAACAAGAGCGCCGCGGATCCTCGCCTGAACGCCTTCTGGCGTAACCGTCAGGCCCGCCGCCCCATGCCCGTTCCCGACTCTGTCCGCTACTGGTTCCGATTGGGAATGCCCGACACAGGCTCGTTCCCGTTTGAAGTCTGGCGGCGCTTGTCGAGCCGCGCAATGCGCATCCTTTCGAAGCCCGAAGCGAGCCGTGACCCCCAGGGCTTGCCGGCACTGCGCAACGCAATCGCAAAACACGTGTCAGTCTCCCGCGCCGTTGCCTGCCGCCCCGATGATGTGTTGGTCACGAGCGGAGCCCAACAGGCATTCGACCTTTTGGCGCGAGTGCTGGCCAGTGGTCGGCAGACTTCAGTCGCCGTAGAAAACCCCAGCTATCCTCCCATGCGCGGCGTGTTTGAAGCCGCGGGCGCCAAACTGATTCCCGTGCCCGTGGATGAGTCAGGCCTGTTGGTCGAGCGCTTGCCGTCCCAGGCACGCATCGTCTGCGTGACACCTTCGCACCAGTTCCCCCTGGGCTCGGCAATGTCGATGCCGCGCAGAATGGCGCTCCTCGAATTCGCGCGAAAAAATTCCGCGGTCGTGATCGAAGACGACTACGACTGCGAGTTTCGATACGACGGCCGGCCCCTCGATGCCCTGCAAACCATCGACCGACACGAGTCGGTGTTCTATGTGGGCACCTTCTCCAAATCCATGTTCCCCGAAATCCGTCTCGGATTCATCGTCGCCCCGCCCTGGGCTCTCGAAGCGCTCATTGCCGCCAAACAGGACACGGATCTGCTCAGCCCCTTCATCAACCAACATGCCCTGGCCGCCTTCATCGCCGAAGGCCACCTCGCCCGGCACATCCGTAAAATGCGTTCCATCTACAGCCAGCGACGGCGCCTGCTTCTCGATGGCCTGCAACGTGACTTCGCCCGTTGGTTGTACCCGGTCCCTTCCTTTGCAGGGCTCCATATAGCCGCCTTGCTGAAAAAGTCCCAGGACGGGGAAGACATTGTCGAGCGTGCCCGCGATGTCGGAGTCGGTGTGAGCACCGTTGGGCGCTACTGCGTGGGCAACGCGGACGTGCAGGGGCTGGTATTCGGCTACGGCGCCATTACAGAGCGATCCATAGTGGACGGCCTGACACAGCTTCGTCAGTTACGACTATAGTATCCTTTCCAAACCCACTCCAGCGCCTCCGGCAAGGTGTTATACCGCACCGCCCGATCACAATGCGTCGAGTTGAGCGTGAATACATACTGATAGTGGTATTTCCGGTCCTTCAACACCGTAGCCATGCGGTGGTTGGCCAACACCCAGTCATGCATGTCATCCCGCATGACATTCGGGTTTAACAGATCGCCATCGCCCACCTGCATCCAGATGCGGATCGACTTCACCCGGCTGCGGGGAATGATGCTGGTGTGGTAATCCCAGGCTCCCCCGGGGTTGTCAGGATTAAACGGCCATTGTTGGTTGACGAACGTCCCCGAATAGCTGATCACCCGGTAGTACCACTCCGGATGAAACCACGCCATGGTGAAAGCAGCCGCCGCGCCGGAGCTGCAACCCATGACCGCGCGCCCCTCGGGATCGTGAGTCAGTTTGACGGAATAGTTTTTCTCAACCAGCGGCAACACCTCCGCCTCAATAAACTCGGCAAACTTGCCCGACAACGTATCGTACTCGAGACCCCGCTCACTCCCCTGAGCATCCCCGCCGCCGTTCTGAATCATGATCGCAATCATCGCCGGCACACGGTGTGCTGCAATCAGACTATCCAGAATGCGTGGCACCGTGGTGTCCAACTCTCCCAGCTTCGGCCCATCGTGAATAACAATGAAGGGAGCCGAATCTCCTGTTTTATATTGCTTCGGAATATAGACTGTAATCGTGCGCTGATAGGGCTGCGGATGTGTTTGCACGATCAGGGTCTTCGGATTGTCAGGGTCCACGGTGCCAGACACATCCCGCCCGATGCCGGGATAAAACTCACTGTCCTTGGAATCCATCGTGAACTGCTGCAGCTTTCCCTGCGGCGCCTCGGCAATGACCGGAGCAGGGTAGTCAGGCCCGATCACAAAGTTCCCCTGGGCATTGACGGGCAGCTTCGTCCCATCACCCTTGATCACCGTAAACGGCGGAGCACCCGGATCAGTGTAAGACCGGGTTGGCGGACTGGGACGTTCGTCTGCTGATACCAGACCACCCATCAACAACCCGGCCACAATGAACAGTCGAACGTGTGTCATAGCACTCTCTTCAAGTGATCAATGAACGCCCGCAGCTTGGGCAACACCTGGCGCCGACCCGGATGATAAAGAAAAATTCCCGGCGTAGTGACCGCAAACCGCGTCAGCAAGGCCCGCAACCGGCCATCAGCGATAGCCTCCCGCGCAATCGGCCCAGGCACCTGCGCCAGTCCAACACCCCGAATGGCGGCCCCCAGCAAAGTAGGGTAGTCATGCGCAATCAGCGGCCCTGAAACGACCGTCTCCACCCTTTCTCCATCGGCGAAAAACGCCCAGGGTGCCAGAATCCCATTGGAGCGCCGTATGCGCAGGCATGCGTGATTACGCAGGTCCGCAATCCTCACCGGACGTTTTCGGGAGCTGAGGTACTGCGGACTTCCGACCACCACAAACGGAAAAGGCGCGGATAGCCGCACGACAACCATATCAGGCGCAATAAACTGCCCCAGTCGAATGCCCGCATCGAAGCCTCCTGCCCCGAGCTCGACCATCTCGTTGCTGGCCGCAATCTCCAGCTCAATGTCCGGGTAGGCCTGGCAAAACGAAGCGATCATCGGCTCCAGGATCACCGGGATCACCGCCGGGGGCACGGCGATGCGCAGCAGTCCCGTTGGACGTTGTCCCAGTTCACGCGCGACCTCCCCGGCGTTGACCAGCTCATCAAAGGCCGGCGCCGCTCGATCCACAAAGCGCTGGCCCGCTTCGGTCAAACCGACACTGCGCGTGGTGCGGATAAACAGAGCCACCCCGACACGCGCCTCCAGGGTGCGCACTGCCTGGCTGATGGCCGAAGGAGTAACGCCGAGCTGCGCCGCGGCTTTACGAAAGCTGCGATGTCGCGCGACGCTGAGCGAGGCTTCCACGCCATCGAGCGCACCCTTTCTCACTGTGAAGTTCTGCTTCATAGCCCGTTCACATTATCGCGAATAGTCGCACACGGGAATCCATCGTACAGTCTTTCCATCGATGATCTCCCAAGGACATTGCGATGAACGATGCCGTTCGCGAACACTACACTCCAGCCGGCCTGACCGAGCGGCTCAAAGCCGTGTTGGGGCCGGAGACCCGCCCGCTCACTTCCCAACAATTGGGCGCCCTCGATCAGTTCCATACTCGCGGGCTGGCCGCGACCGCCGAGCTGGCGAAGTTGGTCGGAATCACCGCCGAAATGTCCGTCCTGGATATCGGCTCCGGCATTGGCGGCCCGGCGAGGTTCCTGGCTGCAACCTATGGTTGTCGTGTAACGGGTGTTGATCTCAGTGAGTCATTCGTCGAGGCCGCGCGCTATCTGACTGCCCGCACAGGGCAGAGCGACCTCGTTTCCTTCCAGGTCGCAAACGCACTGGAGCTTCCCTTTGGCGACGGCACGTTTGACGTCGTGTTGCTGCAACATGTCGCCATGAACATTGCCGATCGAGCGAGCCTGTATCGCGAGATCCGTCGGGTCCTGAAATCAGGAGGTCGGTTTGCGATGTTCGATGTCGTGTTGAACGGGGGAGAACCGCATTATCCCGTTCCCTGGGCGCGCACGGCGCAAACGAGCTTCCTTCTGACGGCCAATGCGACGCGCGAAGCCATTGAACGAGCGGGCTTCCGTCAGTTGGTATCGCAGGATGATACTGAGGTGGCCAGGGAGTTTTTTGCCCAGCTTCGGGCCTCAGGTCCACCGCCGACGCCTAATCTCGGTGTTGTGATGGGCCCTGACTTCCCGCAACTCGCCGGCAACCTCGGCCGCAGCCTCATGGAGGGGCGACTCGGTGTTCTGACGGCCGTGTTCCAGTCAACCTGACGGGCTGCTGCGACGCGGCGAATCCGCGCTCGACACTGAGTCCCCGGCAGGGGGATACTCTGCGCCACCATGGGAAGGGGAGACAAAAATGAACCGAGCGGTCCTTCTGGCGAGCATTCTGTTCGCGTTTCCCCTCTACGCTGACACACCCACCGAGGCTGCGCCGCCAGCGCCTGCCGAGGCGCCGCGGCAATACAACATCGAGGCCGGGGAAGCACCCACCACGCTGAATCAGTATTGTCAGCAATCCGACAAACAGGTTCTGTTTGATTACCAGGAGCTGCGCCACCGGCGCACTCACAGTGTGGTCGGAATGTTGACTCCGTCCGAGGCATTGAAGCTGCTGCTCCAGGGCACCGGCCTCGTCGCCGAGTCAGTGAACGAACAGACCCTCGCGGTCACGGCGAGATAGCAAAGTACGCAGGGTGGTCGATATCCTCGATGAGTCCCGGCTGCGTTGGCTTCCAACCCAGCAGCGACCGGGTGTGGGCGCTGGAAGTAGGGACATCAAACGCCGCAAACCGGCCAAACCAACCGAAATGCTCTGCTGCTTCCTCACGTGACTTCGACACCACGGGAATATTCAGGCGTCGCCCGATCACCTCGGCAATCTGCTTGAACGGCACGCCTTCGTCCGCAACCGCATGGAAGGGTCCTCCTTCACCATTGCGCTCAATGGCGAGTCGAAACACACGGGCCGCATCCAGGCGATGCACGGCCGCCCAATGATTCAGCCCGTCACCCGCATACACCGAGACTCCCTTTTCCCGCGCGATCCGAATCAGAATAGGCACGAACCCGTGATCCCCGTGCCCATGCACTGTCGGTGGAAGCCGAACAACAGTGGCGCGCACACCATGCGCTGCAACTTCCCTGGCGGTCGCTTCCGACGCGCGCGGGTGGGATTCCGACACGGGATGCGGCACATCCCTCTCGTTCGCGACACGACCGTGCGCCTGCAGAAGTAATCCGGAAGTCGCGATCAGTGGCCGACCGGTCCCCTCGAGCACTGCTCCCATCGTCTCGATCGCACGTTTGTCCTGCGCACAGTTCGCCGCGAACCTGGAGAAGTCATGATTGAATGCGGTGTGGATGACACCGTCGCTGCGTCGTGCGCCGTCCTCGAGCTGCCCCAGGTCATCGAGTGTTCCGCGCAGAGCCTCCGCTCCGGTTGCCTCGAGCGCCTGCGCTCCCTGCTCGGAGCGGGCGAGCCCGATCACCTGATGGCCGGCCGCCATCAAATCTCTGACCACCGCTGAGCCCACCCAACCTGTCGCACCCGTTACAAATACACGCATGGATCGCCTCCGGAACTGACTGGAAGCCACTTTCTGCTGGTAAGCTATTCTAGAAAAGTAGTGACGTTATCCTATTATAGTGACTACCCGGCTCGGACCTGCCCATGCAAGACAATCCGCTCGGCAACTATCTGAAGGATCGCCGCACCAAGCTCGATCCAACGGCATTCGGCTTCCCCGCCGGCCGCAGGCGCACGCCCGGGCTGCGCCGCGAGGAAGTTGCGAATCGCGCCAATATCAGCCCGACCTGGTACACCTGGCTCGAACAGGGCCGCGGCGGCGCCCCCTCAGCCGATGTGCTCGACCGGATCTCGCGCGCGCTCATGTTGACGGATGTGGAGCGCGAGCACCTGTTTCTGCTCGGCCTGGGCCGTGCCCCGGAGGTTCGCTTCCAAAAGAACGGTGATGTAACTCCGCGCCTGCAACGCGTGTTGGATGCGCTGGAGCCCAGTCCCGCCCTCATCAGAACAGCGCTGTGGGACATCGTCGCCTGGAATCGAGCGGCCACCGTGATGTTGACTGACTACGGCGCAATGCCCCCGGAACATCGCAACGTATTACGTGTGATGTTTCTCGACCCACGTGCACGTGCCGCCCAATACGATTGGGAAAGCGTAGCCCGGTTCGTGGTGGGCGCTTTCCGCGTGGATGCTGCGAGGGCAGGGGCCGGCGCGGAGGATCTGCCTCTCGTCCAGGAGCTCTGCCGGCTCAGTCCCGAGTTCAAGAGAATGTGGAACGACCACGACGTTCGCACCCATGGTGAGGGCGTCAAACGCATCCGCCATCCGGTTCTCGGCCACCTCGAGTTTGAATACTCAGCCTTCGCCATTGAAGGGCGCCGGGATCTGTCCCTCGTCGTCTACAACCCGACCAACCCGGCTGACAAACAGAAAATCAGCCGGATCCTCGGGTCGGCTTCTCAGGCTTCCCGCTCGTCTTCTTTTTAGCGGCCCGCGCCGCAACGGCGGTCGAGTTGGCCTCGATCGCCGTCCGCACGAGCTGCTTGAAAGCGGCCTCGTTGATCTTCTCGCCCTCGTGGATGTCGATCGCGCGCCGCACGTTGCCATCCAGGCTCGAATTGAACAGCTTCTTCGGATCTGGGAGCGAAGCTCCTTTCGCGAAAGTGAGCTTCACCACCTGCTTGTAGGATTCTCCCGTGCAGACGATCCCGTCATGCGACCACACGGGTGTCCCCATCCACTTCCATTCTTCCTCGATGTCAGGGTCCGTGTCATGAATGAGCTTGCGTACCCGCGCGAGCATCTCACCTCGCCAGTCCCCCAGCTCTTTGATCCGCTGCGTGATCTTGTCCGAAGCTGTTTGATCGTTCATGTCCCGAGCCCGTTGACCACTTTCTCCAGCAGGCTGACAAACTTCCGCCAGCCGTAGTTGGCGCCCTGGTAGGCCTGGTCCTGATCCGCGCGGAAGCCGGACTGCTCCATGCGCACGAGCGTACCGCCACCCGTGGCTGTCAGCGTCCAGACAACAACTGTCACCAGCCCCAGCGAGCTCCAAGTGTAGGAGAGCTTCTGATTGGGCTCAACAACCAGGACCTCCGAGTGAATGATTCCGTCCCAGTGCGGATTCGGGGTCGAGCGGAAATTGAACTTGTGGCCGACCACCGGCTGGAAGTCATTGTCCATCAGCCATTCCTTCATCAACGCCCCCTGGGTGAGGGCGCGCCAGATCTTCTCCGGCCGATGGGACATCTCTTTCTCGATGACGAGGGTACGGGGTGCTGAAGGGGTCATTGGTCCATCCTGTTGAGCAGATCTTCGAGGCGGTCGAACCGGTCGTACCAGAAGCGGCTGTATTCCGTGATCCAGTCGAGCACCGGGGCGAGCGCCTTCGGTTGAGCGGTGTAGTGGGTCTCGCGACCGACATGGCGTGCGCGCACCAAACCCGCTTCCTTCAGAACGCCCAGGTGTTTGGACACCGCGGGCTGAGACACTCCCGAATGATCGGTGAGCGTGCCCACGGTCAGCTCACCCTCACGGCTCAGCCGCTCGAAAATCGCGCGGCGAGTGGGGTCCGCCAGGGCCTTGAAAGCCAGCGTCGGTTCAGTTCGCATGAGTTGAACCATAACCAAATGGTTATGGATTGTCAACGCAGTGGGTCCGTACCTCAACGCGACGGGTAGGGTGTGCCATCCTTGTGCACAAACCGGCCGTCCGAGTTGGCGCTCTTCATGTCGATATCGGAGCAGGTCGTGAGGTCCTGCGGGTTGCGCGAACCGACCTCGAGGTAAACCGCGGTTACATCCGACCGGTTGATCATGTGATGCCCGTTGCCGGAGCCTTTCGGAAACGCCGCGCAATCGCCGCTGCGTAGCACCGTCTCACCGCCATCCTCGATGAGTGTCAGCTCGCCCTCGAGCACGTACACAAACTCATCCTCGTGACTGTGCCAGTGGCGCTGACTCGACCACCCGCCCGGCGGCAGAGTCATCCGATTCACCCCGAAATCCTTCAGCCCACCCCCATCGCCCAGCCGCTGTCGGGTGCGGGTGGCACAAGGGGCATCGAATGGCGCCGGATAGCCCGAACCCTTACGCATGGGCACGGCAGCGAGATCAACCTTAGGCATGCGCAGCTCCTCATCAGGGGCCCGCATTTTAGCGAAAAACGAAAAAAGGCTGAGGGGGAGAACCCCCTCAGCCAAAACAGCACTCCAGCGTCGATTTCAGTTCGATTCAGTGAATTGAACCGAGGGGGTCGACCCGGCTGCCGTAGTGCACGGCCCCAGATTCAGATTGTTGGTCTCGCCCGTGGAACCGGCGCCCGCCACACAGGTTGGCGCGGCGGTGGAGCCGTCGGTGAGCGCGATCTTGACGGTCACGGAAGAGCCGCGGTTGAAGTTCGCGCGGGAACCGCCGGCATTGCCGACCACGTTGAATTCAGACTGCCTCCAGACAGTAGCGATATTCACCACACTATCCGCGCCGCTGATGGAATAAGCCTGAGTTCCGCTGTTGAACACGACCGTGTCGTTGCCACCGGCCACGGCGCTGCCCGTCAGAGTCAGGCTGCCGAGTGAGGTAATGGGGATATCCGGCGCGGCAACAAAGTTGCTGTTGCGGAAGCAATCCCCACCGCCCGCGCTCATCCAATTCCTCGGGCAGGCTGACGAGCCCCAGCCGATCAGCCAGTATTGCATGAACACAGCCGCCTGGCCGTCGACGTTGTAGTCGGGCGAATAGATGAACTGCTGCCACACGGTGCAGCCGCTGTGGCCCGCGCATGTGGAAGTGGTGCCCGTGAAATTCGTGTTGATCTGCAGCGTATATTCGTTCGGACCGAGGATGCCACCGCCGCCGAAGGCCGCAACGCCAACACCCCGCTCGGAAGTAACACCCGTGACCTTCGGGAAAGTTCCCAGCGTTTTGCTGATCAAGCCCGCGGCCTGGGCCACGTAGTCATTGCCGTTACCCGTGACCTGGGCGGCGGGACCACCGGTGGGTAGCCTGCGCACCGGATGAACGTGTGGCTGGGCTATGGTCAGGCACGCAGTTCTCTCCCAGAGATAGTTTGGATAGGCCGCGTGGAAACAACCCGGCTCGGCAGCAGGGTTTTTTGACATGAACTGGCGCCAGTTGTCCTTCGCTACCGCCTCCGCATCCACGGTAGCGGCCGCGCTCTCCTGCGCAAACACCGGCTGAAGCCAACAGGCGCTCACGAGGCTCGCGGTGGCCGCGGGCAGCAGGGCACGCCAATCCAATGTTCGAGTTGGTTTCATGATCACTCCTTGATGAGACCTCGAGTTTTCGCAGACCAGGTTGTTGTTAGTGGCGTATGCAGCACGCCACATGCGCGCGATCCTCACACGCGCTCCGCGCGGTGGTCAAGGTTGTCGAGGATCTATCAACACAGGTGTTGATGTTGGTTAACTTTCAAACACCCTTCAAATTGGACAGGCTGGCGCGGCGTGGGCCGTGACCGGGCACGGCACCCGTCCTTTCAGCGCCCGCGGTACCCGGCCGTTCAGCGCCCGCCGCTGGCGACGCCCCTACGGACGAACGAGCGGACGAACGAGCCGATCAGCCCATAGGCTGCCAACCCGCACCGACACCGAATTCCGTGCACAATCCGCCCCCGGTGATGGACAATCGCAACAACAACGACATTCTCAGGGGTGCGCATGAGCACGACTCCGGCAGAGCCGAAAGAGCTGACCGTCCGCGGAATCATCCTCGGGGTACTGATCACGCTCGTTTTCACAGCCGCCAACGTGTTTTTCGGCCTGAAGGCCGGACTGACCTTCTCGACTTCCATCCCCGCCGCCGTCATCTCCATGGCCGTCCTGCGCGGTTTCAAGGGGATGACCATCCAGGAAAACAATATCGTCCAGACGGTCGCCTCCGCTGCCGGAACGCTCTCATCCGTCATCTTCGTGCTCCCCAGTCTCGTGATCGTGGGCTGGTGGACCGGCTTTCCCTATTGGACCTCCGTGTTGATCTGCGGGCTGGGTGGCGTCCTCGGCGTGCTGTACTCGATTCCGCTGCGGCGCGCGCTCGTTACGCACTCTGATTTGCCTTATCCCGAAGGAGTTGCCTGTGCCGAGGTCCTGAAAGTCGGCGGCGGCGCCGGTGCCCACAAGGATGCGGTCGAGGATGCTCGGGCGGGACTCAAGGCTCTCCTGTGGGGCTCGCTCGTTTCAGGTTTCTTCGCAATCGTCGTCGCCACGCGCGCATTCGCTGGCGATCTGGTCTCCTATTTCCGTGTAGGCGCGCGCAACGGCGCCACCGGCTTCGACCTGCTTCTGTCGTTTGCATTGTTCGGTATCGGTCACCTGATCGGATTGTGGGTGGGGCTCGCGATGCTCGTGGGCGCGCTGATTGCGTGGGGCTGGGGCGTTCCCCATTTCACGGCTCTGGCCGCAGACACCACGGTTTCCACGGCAAAGCTGGCGACGGATGTCTGGCGAACCCAGGTTCGCTTCGTTGGCGCCGGCACCATCCTGGTCGCCTCTCTGTGGACACTCGGCAAGCTGATCGGACCAGTCGTCGGGGGTCTGCGGTCAACCCTCGCAGCCTCGAAGGCCCGCCGCTCCGCGACCACATCGGTCTTCCCTCGGACCGACCAGGACATCTCAATCCGTACGATCGGGTTATTGACGCTGTTGTGTGTAGTGCCGATTGCGGTGCTGCTCGCCAATTTCGAGTCAGGCGACGTTCTGCGTGATCACATGACGACGCTGGTCATTTGCGGTCTCATCTACATCGTGTTGATGAGTTTCTTCGTGTCCTCGGTCTGTGGCTACATGGCCGGCCTCATTGGCTCCTCCAACAGTCCGCTGTCCGGAATCGGCATTCTCGCGGTGCTGGGCGCCTCCCTGTTACTCGTGTTTGGCGTGCGTTCGAGCCTGCCGCCCGGGGGCGGGCATTCGCTCGTGGCATTTGCGCTGTTTGTCACGGCCGTCATCTTTTCGGTCGCCTGTATTGCAAACAACAACCTGCAGGACCTGAAGACCGGCCAGCTCGTCGAGGCCACGCCCTGGAAGCAGCAGGTCGCGCTGATCATCGGTGTCATTGCCGGCGCGGCCATCATTCCTCCCGTACTGGATGTAGTGAATCAGGCCTATGGATTTGCCGGAGCCCCGGGCCCTCATCGCGAGCATGCGTTGCCCGCGCCGCAGGCCGGCCTCATGGCCGCCCTTGCCCAGGGCGTACTCGAAAACACCGTCGACTGGAGCCTGATTGGAATCGGAATCGGGATTGGCATCGTACTGATTGGCGTCGACGCACTTTTGCGGCGCGCCACCCCGGGCGCCCATCTGTCGCCGCTGGCAGTGGGTTTGGGCATGTACCTGCCGACCCAAAGCACGCTGATGGTTGTCGTGGGCGCTGTGGTCGGCTGGTATTTTGACAAGCGCGCGGACCGGCGCTCGAACCCGGCGCGGATAAAGCAACTCGGTGTGCTGCTGGCGTCGGGCCTGATCGTAGGCGAGGGGCTGGTGGGAGTCGTGCTCGCGGCGATCGTTGCCTTCTCAGGCAAGGACTTTCCGCTGCAGTTGGTCAGCGATGATTTCGCTGACGGCGGCGCTATGGTTGCGGGTAGCGTCGGCTTTGCTTTACTCGTAGCGCTGATGTACCGCTGGTGCGCCCGGCTCCGCGAGTAAGCTTTGCAAACTGGTCGTAGCGGGGTGCGCCGTCCGGGCGACGAACGCCCCGCAGATCAACAGGGCCGCGGCGGTCGCCAACAATAGAGCAGAATAAAATCGGGATCGCATTGACTCCTCCTGACAATACGATCCCATTTCACCATACGGTTGCTTAACAGAAGATTAAGGCGTCAGCACCACGCGGAAGCGCGCCTTGCCGCTCATCATGTGCTGATAAGCTTCGGCGGCTTTCTCCAGCGGGAACGTCTCAACTGTTGGCCGTACATCCGCCATCACACTGAATTTGAGGGTGTCTTCGGAGTCTGTTGCGGTGCCCGAGGGCCATCCCGAAATGGAGCGTCGGCCCGAGATGAGCAGCATCGCGGGCGCCTCAATCGGTTCTGTGCCGACGCCCAGCACGACCAGCCTGCCGTCAACACCCAGCCCTGCAAGCACTGAGCTCATGCTCTTTGCATCCGTCACAGTGGCCAGAATGACCTTCGCGCCGCCGAGCTTGGTCAGCTCCTGCGCGACATTCTGTTGAGTACTGTCGAGGTAGATGTGAGCCCCGAGCTTTTTGGCCAACGGTGCCTTGTCGGTACCGCGCGCAATGGCCACGGTTTTAAAACCCATTTTCCTCGCAAACTGCACGCCCAGGTGACCCAGGCCGCCGATGCCGAGTACGGCAACCAGGTCGCCCGGCGCCGCGCCGCTGTGACGCAATGAATTGAATGTTGTGATGCCCGCGCACAGCAGCGGTGCCGCATCCTCGGACTTCAAATCATCAGGTACTGACGCGAGCGCCTCGAACGGAGCAATCATGTACTGCGCATAGCCGCCATCGTAGGAAATTCCCGGAATCTTCCCTTCCTTGCAGGTGATGAAGTCACCCCGCCGACACGAGATGCAATGCCCGCAATGGCCGCCATGCCAACCCACTCCAACACGCATCCCCTTTTTCCAATCCGGCACGTCCGCGCCCACAGCGTCGATGAGACCCACGACTTCGTGGCCAGGCACCCGGGGATATTCAATACCAGGAACCGCGCCCGCCACCGTGAGCATGTCGCTGTGGCAGACGCCGCAAGCTTGCACCTCGATGCGTACCTGCCGGGCCTGCGGCTCGGGTACAGGACGCTCGACGATTTCGAAGCCGGCGTTGGGTTTGGGAATCTGGGCAACCTTCATGGGAGCTTCCTGTGACCGAAACAGGCTGTCAGAATAGTCCCGATACTTACGTTCCGGAAGTAGGCACACAGCCGTGCTATACATACACTTCGGTAACCATGGAGTCGCGGTGCATGGCGCGCAGGAAAAAAGCTACGCGGAAAGTCGTGTTTGTCACACCCGGCGGTGCCGAATCAACCGCCGAGCTCGATGAGATCGTCCTGAACGTGATCGGTCGCGTGGCTGACAAGTGGACGATGTGCGTGTTGGAAGTTCTGAACCAGAGCGGCACATTGCGTTTTACTCGCATTGCCCAGCTCGTGGGTGGAATCAGCCAGCGGATGTTGACCAAAACCCTGCGGCAGATGGAGCACGACGGGTTCGTCGTACGCAAGGTTTACCCGGAGGTTCCGCCCAAGGTGGAGTACACCCTGACGGAGTTGGGAAGCAGCCTGTGCGGAGCGTTCTGCGGTGTATGGACCTGGGCGGAGCAGCACCAGGCCGAGTTCGCGCGATTGCGCGCAGGCCGTACCAAGGGCTGACCTCAGCACGACCCGGGGGCGTCGTGCTCAGTTTGTCGTAAGGGCCGTTTCGGCAGGCGCAGCCCGGAGCTGCTGCCAGGGCAGCACCTGGATGCGCGAGTCGCCCTGATGCCGGTCGACGAAGCTCTCACGGGCATAGGCGAACATCGTGCCGTTGCCCACATGCAGCACCACCGGGCTGTATTCCTCGCGGAAGCGCCGCTCATTCATCAATCCCTGCAGCACTGTCAGCTCGAAGTTGGCAGGCATCCCCTTCAGATTGTTCGGCCCGGTGGGCTTTGTGAGCTCCGGCAGCATGAGCTCCGGTGGATGCTTCCAGAAGACCTCCAGGTTGAATCCACTGTGCCCAACCACTCCCGTGCGGCGACCCGAAGCATGAGCCATCTCCGACCAGTTGAGCCCCAACATGTCGAGTACCCGGCCACGATAAGTCACCGCGATGCCGCCTGCGGGAAGGACGCCGACGTCAGCGTGCAAATCGCCCAGACTGTTGAGCAAATTCCCCATCCGCCGGCCATCCGCCGCAAGGTCGAAATCTTCCACCAGGCCTTTGTTGGAGCTGGCGAAAGCCGAATAGCTGGACAGGAAAGCGGCAACGACGACGCCCGCGCACCAGATGAAGCCCGCCGTGCGGCTGAGCGACAGCCGGCTCCAGTCGGCGAGCAATGGCACGTAGAACAGGAGCGTGACCGCCAGCAGTGGCACGTACGGCTGCACCATCCTGAAACCGGGGAAATGATCGCCGCCTTCCAGAATCAGCGTGGCGAAAACCACCGAGAGTGTGCCTCCCAGCAGCAGCGCAATGCTGTGCGCCGCGGACAGTGGCGTCTTCGATCGGAAACCGGACCACAGCGCCGGCAGGCCGATCAAAACGGCCAGGACGACAGCCAGAACGAATGGGACCGCCAGCACGTTCGAGTGCAGAAATCCGATCACGTAGTGAAGACCCTGAACGATGTTATCGATCGGGTTGCTCGAGACCTTGGCGTAGTAGGTGTTGGGGAAGGGGTAGCCGAAGTACTGCAGGCGAGCCGCCGTCAGCGCCGCCAGTGTCACGAACACGGCGCCGAAGTAGGGCGCCGCGTACCGGGTCGCCGTACCGATACTCCTGTTGACAGCAACCAGGATGGCGGCAATTGCCAACATCGCGGGCATCAACAACATGGACTCCGGCCGCGCGAGAACACTCAGCACGCACAGCACGACACCGAGCACAGAAGCACGTGGCGGCGTTCTCGACCCGGTGACTTCCCTGATGAGCACATACAACAATCCAACGACGATCGTGCCCCAGACCCCCTGGTCCATCATCGTTACAACCGTCCAATGGAAGTAGTTGGGTTGGGCGGCAATGGCCAACACGGGAATCCAGAGAGTCCAGCGCGGCAGGTTCAGCGCATGGGACAGGGTCCGGGCGATGCCCAACCCCCAGAAAATCGCGAGCGCGGTACAGGCCGCCGAACAGATGAGAATGAATGGTTCGGGCCGGTCGGTGACTGTGTAAAACAACCAGTGCAGCGCCACCCACAAAGGGGACGTCGCTCCCTCGACATGTTCGAAGTTGGGCGTATAGACGTAACCAAAGCCGTGCGCGAGGTTCTGTCCGTACACCTGTGTAATATTTTCGTCGTCGATGCCCGTGAGCACCGGCCTTCCCAAGGCCTTGTAAACACGGAAGGAGCACAAAGCGGTGACCACGAGTGCCAGCGCCGCGTTCAGCATTATGACAAAACGCCCAACCGTCCCCGGTTGTGCGGTAGATGTGCTGTCTACAGCAATGTAATGAGAGCCATGCATGCCGACAGAAGTCTAGCATGCGAATTTCAACGCGCGCCGTTCCGGCTACTGCACAGCTTCAGCCCGGAAGTTACTTTGCCGGATAGTTTTTTGCCATTCCGGTTCTTTCATTTACGATTTGAAACGATCCATCTGCATGCGCTGTCAGTTTGATCCAGTGACCGGTGGTTTCATCGAGGTTGGCAATGCGCTCCGCTGGAAAATTCTGCTCGCCGGCGGCCTCGGATGCGTGCAGCTGCCAGACATCCTCCAGCCCGACCCGATGCAGCGCATCATAAGTATTTTTCGCGCCGCCTTTTTTCAGGCCGTTGTTCATGATGGCCACGCGCGGTTTGAAGGCCGCAAACAGGGCCGGATCGGCAACATCCGGGCCTCCATGGTGAGCCACCAGGTAGACATCAACAGGCCCCGTCAGGCTCCGCGGGCACGCCAGGTCAAACAGCGGCTTGCCGGTGAGATCGCCCACGTCCAGGAACCGGAATTTTCCCAACGTGATCATGACACCGGTCGAGCGTGGATTTTCCGCGGCATCCCGGGGTGGCGTGGCCGCTGAGCCGCACATGGAGTTGGTTGCTCCCGCGCCGGGCAGTGGTTGAGTCAGAGTCGCCGCGGCGGAGGAAACAACAACTGCCTGGACGCCTGACAGGGGCAGGCGATCACCTGGCTTCGGCACAATGTGAGGTTGTCCCTTGCGCACTTCGAGATAGCGTTCGTAAGCGGCCTTGGTACCGGCGTCCTTCGCCGCGTCAGGTGACAGAGTGTCGTGATCAACAAAGTGACGGATCGGCATCCGCTTCGACAACTCGACGACACCGCCATCATGGTCCGGATGGAAGTGAGTGATCATCAGATAGTCGATCTGCTTCACCCCCGCATCGCGCGCCGCCGCCACGATGCGGTTTGCATCGCGTGCCTTCGCGGGATCGCCGGGAACCGCATCCTGCTCGCCCTGGCCGGCGTACCCGGTATCGATGAGAAACGATTGCTCGTCCGGCGTTACCAGCAAGGTGGACTGGCCACCTTCGACATCAATGAAATAGATGTCGAGCGAACGAGGCGCCGCATCGCAAACTGATACGCACGCGAGGAGCCCCAGGGCGAACTTCATTCTCATGGCTGCTTCCATTCATTTGGGCAATGAAGCGACGCAGCTTGCCGACGATGCCGCGAGAGGTCCAGTCCCCCGCGCGCGTCGCCATGTGGCGGGCGGCTCGCCGAACTCGCGCCGGAAAGCGCGACTGAAGGCCGTATCAGTCTGATAGCCCACCGCTTCGGCGATGGAGGCCAGAGAGGCATTACTGCGGCTCAGCAGATTGGATGCCATCAGCATCCGCCATTGAGTCAGATACTGGATCGGCGAGCTTCCCACGAGTTGCTGAAAGCGATCCGCCAGGACGGACCGGGATGTTCCCGCCACGCGCGCGAGCTCCTCGACTGTCCAATTGTGCGCGGGGCGCTCATGCAGGGAGGTCAATGCAACGCCCACAATGCGGTCACGGACGCCCGCGAGCCAACCCCTGGAGTCCTCGCGTTGCTCGTTCATGTAGAGGCGCAGAACCTCGATGAACAATACCTCCGCAAGCTTGGATAACACGCCGGCGCCACCGGGCCGGGGTGAGCGCGCCTCGGCCAATGCGTAGCGAACCGAAGCTTCGAGCCAGACACCCGCGTTCGATCCGCGTACATTGACCTTCACCAATGGCGGAAGCCCCGCCAACAGGATGCGGGCCAATCGAGCGTCACAGGCGAGATATCCGCAAACCAACCGGGTCGTTGCGCCTCCACCGCCATAGGACAGTTGGCGCGGCCGTCGAGCCAACACTGCATCCAGTCGTGCTCCCTTGGCCGGCGGCAATCCGGGTTGGGACGTCATGATGTGAGTGTCACCCGCGGGAAACACCACAACGTCACCCGCGATCAATCGAACCGGCGGCTGCTCACTCATCTCAACGTAGCATTCTCCTTCTGTCACCAGATGGAAAATGACCACTCGCTCCGCACCCGGCTCGAGGATCGGAGCCGCCGCCGCCGCGCTCGGCGATTTATAGCACCACGGAGCGGTAAACCGTGCGTTGATAAAAATCGCTCCAACCAGTTGAACGACGCGAAGTGTTTCCGACAACGCATCCATCATCCAACCTCGATGCGAAGCTCGATGGGCGTCATTTCCTGCACCGCGCAGGAGACGGGCGAACAGGCGTTGCACTCTTCGACCAATAATCGCAGTTGCTGCGCGGAGGTCCCGTCCGCGGCAGCAATTTTCACATGCAACCGCAGATCCCCGGGCCCGGCCGACACCCGCTCGCCATGGGTATCCCGCATCCCGAGCAGTCCCCGTGCATCCGACCGGCTGGTGGCAACAATCTCGAGCGTGGCCAACTCGATGCCGCGAACGGCGGCCGCCATGGCGATGCTGGTGGTGACACAGGAAGCCAGCCCTGCGCGCAGAAGCCAGCCCGGTGTCGTTGCGGTTCCCTCACCACCCACCTCAGGTGGAAGGTCCGTTGCAAACTGCGTCCCATTCTCGTGGTGGGTGGTCACTCTCGTGCCGCCGTTCCAACGGGCCGTTGCAGGCGCATCGGCATGAAGTCCCGTTTTCGGACTCCTGAGCAGGACCTTTTCCAACCTTTTCAACGCCTCCGCAATGTCGGTCACGTCTGCCGCCCGTTGCCCCAGTTCACGCCATTGTGAGCGGATTGCGGCGGGTTTCCCAGATGGCCGGAGGGTCGGATAACACTTCCGGACGGTCGGGTAACCCCATCCGGCTGCAGGGAAGTGCGCCGGACGATCGGATAGGGAATACCGATTTCCGGGCAGGACCTGCATCGGCGAAACACCGACAGTGCGCCCCACCCGAACACCTACATCACAAACTGGAGTACCCCCGTGAACGCAGCACTCACCACCCCCAACGCCCCCGACCTGGCCGCTTTGAAACAACGCCAGAATGCCACCTGGACCAGTGGAGACTACTCGGTCATCGGCACAACGCTGCAGATCGTCGGAGAGACACTGGCGGAAGCCTGCGATATCAAATGCGATGAGCGGGTTCTCGACATCGCCGCGGGAAACGGCAATGCAACTCTCGCAGCCGCCCGTCGTGGCGCGCAGGTCACCTCAACCGACTACGTTACCGCTCTTCTCGAACGCGGCGCCGAGCGCGCTCACGCGGAGCGACTCAACGTAACATTCAAAACCGCCGACGCCGAAAGCTTGCCGTTCGAAGACCACAGCTTCGATGTCATCCTGTCGACCTTCGGTGCCATGTTCACTCCGGACCACAGCCGTGTGGCGGCGCAGATGACGCGCGTCTGTCGTCCCGGCGGCCGTATCGGACTCAGCAACTGGACACCCGAGGGTTTCATCGGCCAGTTGTTCAAAACGCTCGGACGCCGCCTTCCGCCGCCGCAAGGGTTACAATCTCCGGCGTTGTGGGGAGTTGAATCGCACATCCACGAACTCTTCGGGGCTCAGGCCAGCTCCATCGTCGCCCAACGCCGCTATTTCAACTTCCGCTATCGCTCGGCCGCCCATTTCATTGATGTTTTCCGCACCTGGTACGGCCCGATACATCAGGCATTCAAGATCCTGTCGCCGGCGGATGCGGCTGGCTTTGAAAGCGATCTGACGGAGCTGTTGAATCAGCTCAATAGGGCGGGACCGGATTCCCTGGTAGTGCCCAGTGAATACCTGGAAGTCGTCATTTCCCGGCGCTGAGCCGTGGATCCGAAACTGCAAACACGGATCCAACGGTATGGTTGGGACCTTGCTTCCGCGGATTACGAGCCCCTATGGCAGCAGCAGCTGGCAGCCGCACGCACGGCCTTGTTGGTTGCCGCCTCGCTGGTCGAGGCAGAGCAGGTTCTCGATGTGGCCTGCGGGACGGGGCTGCTGACATTTGAAGCAGCCCGTCGCGTCGGCCCCGCGGGTCAGGTGGTCGGGGTCGATCTGTCCGACAAGATGATCGAGGCTGCCCGGCGCGTGCCGGGCACCAGCGTCAATTTCCGGCGGATGGATGCCCAGAAGTTGGATTTGCCCGCGCAGAGCATCGATGCGGTTCTGTGCGGCCTGGGACTGATGTATGTCGCGGATCCGCTCGTGGCCCTGACTGAAATGCTGCGGGTCCTGCGCCCCGGTGGCCGCGTCGCCCTGGCTGTCTGGGGTCGGCGCTCACACTGTGGGTGGGCTCCTGTTTTTGAAATAGTAGAAACCGAGGTGTCTACTGACGTGTGCCCCCTGTTTTTCAACCTGGGTGCTCACAATGAGCTCGCCAGCCTCTGTGAGCAGGCCGGTTTCGAGGTGTTCGACAACCGACGACTGAATTCGACACTGGTCTATGCCGACGCCGCGGCGGCTTGTGATGCCGCTTTTGTGGGGGGGCCTGTTGCCCTGGCCTGGTCGCGCTTCGACGAATCGACCCGGCTGCGGGCCCGCCAGCGCTATCTGAGTGCGATCGAGCCGTGGCGGCACCAGGCCGGGTACCGCATCCCCGGGGAATTCGTGATCGTTGCAGCGAGGAAACCCGTGTTGTTAAATACGGGATGAAAACAATAATCTGGGCCACCGGCCTGCTCGCGGCCAGCACTTTCGCTGCCACCCCTGAATCGGACATCCGCGCATTCACCACCGCGCACCAGCAACAGATTCTCGATCAGTTTGTCGAGCTGTTGAAGATCCCCAATATCGCCAGTGATCGCGACGGGCCTGCGCGCAACGCCGACGCCATCACCACCTGGATGCGCCGCCTGGATCTCAGCCCGCGGTTGCTGACACCCTCCGGCATGCCCGATGCGCCGCCGGTCATCTTTGGCGAGTGGAAGGTTCCCAAGGCCAAGCGAACCCTGGTCGTCTATGCACACTACGATGGCCAACCGATCAACCCTTCCGAATGGACCACCGGCCCGTTTACTCCAACAATACGGGATGGGCGTGTCTACGCGCGCAGTGCCTCCGATGACAAGGCCGGCGTTGTAGCGATCCTGACAGCGATCGAGGCGCTGCGCTCCCTTCATCGCCATCCCACGGACAATCTCAAAGTCGTGTTCGAGGGCGAAGAAGAGGCCGGCTCACCTCACTTGAGCGCGGTCCTCAAAGAGAATCGCGCTCTGTTGGATGCTCCGCTCTGGGTCGTTTGCGACGGTCCGGTGCACCAGTCGGGCAGACGGCAGGTAATTTACGGTGCGCGCGGTGACATGAATGTCAGTCTGACCGTGTACGGACCCAACCGGCCTCTGCATAGCGGCCACTATGGCAATTGGGCTCCCAACCCCGCGCTGCGACTGGCGAAGCTCCTGGCATCCATGAAGGATGATCAGGGCAAGGTGACCGTAGCGGGTTGGTACGACGATGTCGTGCCGTTGGGTCCGATGGAGAAGCAGGCCATAGCCTCTGCTGCCGACTACGACGCGACGCTGAAACAACAGTTGGGGCTCGGCGCGACCGAGACGGATCTGCCTCTGAATGAGGCCATTGCGCTGCCATCACTCAACATCAACGGCATGCGCAGTGGAAATGTGGGTGACCAGGCTACCAACATGATCGCCGAGACCGCCACTGCGGTTCTGGATCTCAGGCTGGTGGTCGGCAACGATCCCAAGCGCCAGTTCGAAAAGCTGCTGACCCATGTGCGCTCACAGGGCTACTACGTCATCGATCGCGAGCCGACCCCCGAAGAGCGCCTGACGCATCCCCTGATTGCGACCCTGTATGCCAGGCCCGGGAGCTACGCCGCCGCGCGTACGCCAATGGATGATGCATCTGCCGGCGCGGTTGCCGCCGCCGTGCGGTCGGTTTCTCCTCAGCCGATCGTGGAGCTTCCCACCTCGGGCGGCAGCCTGCCGCTGTCGGTGATCAACGAAGCACTGGGCACGAAGTCAATTGTCGTCGGCATCGCCAACTACGACAACAATCAGCACTCAGCCAATGAGAATCTGCGGCTCAGCAACCTGTGGGACGGTATCGATATCTACGCTGCCATTCTCACGCACCGCTAGGAGTCAGACAGGCTCCTAGAACCGCAATCCGATGGTGATCGGCACCATCTGCACCCGGTCGTCACGCGGAGCAATCTGCCGATAGCGCGCCTCCACAAAAAATGAGGCGCCATCCGCATAGGCTATTTCCCAGCCGAGCCCGGCATTCCAGGCGCTGCGCCACGGCGTCGTCTGGTGATCGGTCGCCCTGAAGGGGAAGGTTCCTGTATCGCAGCCGAAATAATCACAGAACGTCCCAGTCGCGTAAACAACTCCGCGCAGCGTGGCTCGTTCGCGATACCAACCCGCGCCGCCCAACAGATACAGCTTTGACCGGGATGAAGAGTGGGCCAGATCCAACTGCAGGTCGACGTCGCCACCGTAGACATCCTCCCAGCCGCGATAGACATTCGGTCCGAACTGATTCAGGAACGCGTCTCGGCCGCGAAATGAGCTGTAGCTGCCATCGACGCGCACGGCCAGTGGCAGCGCCGAGGTCGGGTACCAGGTGAGACCAAAACCAACGGTGGATCCATCGTCGAGCTGGCTATCCGAATTGCCCACGGTCGCGGTGTAGCCTCCCTCAATCTGAACTTGCAGGGGCCGATATCGCAGCTCGGGTTGTGAGCGCACCCAATGGCTGGCAGTGACTGGCGCCGCCGCCGCCGCAGGGGCAACGGCAGCCGAGGGCGCCTGACCATACTGCACTGAATAGCCGCGCCCTTCGAGGCAGGCCGAGAACGCCCGCCGATACTGATCGCGGTGGGACCGGATTTCCTCGCTCGACATCTCCGACGGTGCTCGCAACGTTGGATCAAAGCCGCTCTGGTCTTTTGCCCACTTGTGGCACTCGTAGCGGTCTGCCCACTGTTGCTTTTCCGTTTGCCCGTTCCTGGCGGTAATCGTAAGACTGTCGCCGCGTACAGCCGGCGGTTGTGCCGGCGTGGTGCGTTGCTCGGGTGGCGGTGTAGACGTGTATTGAGCATTCACAGGCATTGACATGGTCAACACCACGATTCCAATGCCTCCCAAAGACTTCCTGACCATCGGGTACTCCTCACTCAGTCCAATGCAAGCGCTCAGCGGTTCGAATAACCGCGTCCCTCGAAACAGGCGCCCTGGGCCCGATCAAAGTCGGACTGTTGCTCAGAGGCGGGGGTCGGCGCGCTCCCGCTCGTGCGCAGGGGATCAAAGCCACTCTGCGCCACGGCGAAGCGATAGCAGTCATACCGGTCACGGGCCTGTTGATCGGCCGATTGGCCGTTCCTCGGATATAAAAACACCTTGGGGACTTTTGGAGTTCCAGCCGCAAGAGCTCCAGCCGGCGCGGCCGGCGCCGAAGTCCCGGCGGACGTCCCCAGTGACGCAGCCGGTACCGAAGCAGCGGCCGCGCCAGACAACGGTGTTGCAGACGACGGCATTGCAGACGACGGCGTTGCAACACCCACTGATGCGACCGACGGCGCTGCCGCCAAAGAGGCGCTCGTCTCGCCGCTCGATGTTGTCGCTCCCGGTCGAACGGCGCCCGTGTTGGCTCCTGGCATGGCGCCGCCGGAAAAACTGGCCTCTCGTGGCAGGGCCTCCCGCGCCACCACCGGCACCACAGTCCCACCTGCCGGGGGGCCCACGCTCGCCGCACCCAACTGCGTCGTAATTGCTGGCGCCGCTGCGGTACTCACCGGTGTAGCGCCGCCCACCAAAGCCGCCGCGCCAAAAGTCGCCGCCGCGCCGGCACCGACAGCCGGCGCTCCCGGCGGTGTTGCCCCCGCCACCGGTGCGCTGGGCATCCGCCCACCCACCAGCGCCTCGGGTTCTGCCGGTGGCGCGGATCCAGTCTCCATGGCCGGATCATTCACCACCTCATAACCGCCCAGGTCCGGCCTCGGCCGGTAGTACGTATCGTTGCAATAGAGAAACGAATCCGACCCGTGCGTCACCACGGTGGAATAAAGCGGCAGTGTTGGTGCAATCAGCCCGACTGGCGGCGCTACAACCATGTAGGCCGGGCCGCGCGGCTCGAGCCAGATACCATCGTGATAGCGGTATGAGACACCCGCGTAACTGGTTCCGATCGTTCCCACGGGTAAATCGCGCACAATTGCGCCACGATCCGGATAATAGTGATCGTGACCATGCCGGGTATCCCGATGTTTGTGATACGGCTCGGTCTGATCCTCGCTGGCCGCGATCACGGCCGCGCGGCGCTGCGTCGTGTTTTGCGCGGAAGCGGTAATAGGCAGGAGGCAGGCAACCCAGGCAGCGACACACCAGAGACCTGAAACACGCATCGCAGCTCTCCCTGTAAAGACGAGTGGATAACGTGAAAGACTCCGCCCCAGTTGACGCGGTTCCGATAATTAAAGTTCCTGGGAACACTCACTTCAACACCAACCTGGATCAGGAAACCAGACTCTCCCGCCGTTCGTTGCTTCTTGGCGCGGCGGCAACAACTACGGCGCTCAGTGTGAGCGCGGCGCCTGCGAATTCAGCGCGCGGCCTCGAAGGTCAGCGCAAACCTGACCAGGGCAACGGGACCTACCTCAACCCCATCATGGCGGGCGATCATCCCGATCCGTCGCTCCTGAAAGACGGCGATGACTACTACCTCACCTTCTCGTCGTTCGATTCCTATCCCGGAATAGTGATCTGGACCTCGCGCGACCTGGTGAGCTGGAAGCCGGTCACTGCCGCGCTGCGATCGCCGATCGGCTCGGTCTGGGCGCCCGAGTTGGTCAAACACAAGCGCCGCTACTATGTATACATACCCGCGCGTACCCCGACCTACCATTCCAACTACGTCATCCACGCGGACAAAATCACAGGTCCCTGGAGCGAGCCCGTGGATCTCAAACTCCCGAAGCACATTGATCCAGGACATGGGGTGGGGGAGGACGGCAAACGTTATCTGTTCCTGAGTGGCGGAGATCGCGTCCGCTTGACTGAGGATGGTCTCGCGACCGACGGTCCGGTCGAGCACGTCTACGACCCATGGCATTACCCGCCCGAATGGGATGTCGAATCCTTCTCACCGGAGGGTCCGAAAGTCCTGCGCCACAACGACTGGTTCTATCTGATTACCGCCGTCGGCGGCACAGCGGGCCCGCCCACCGGCCACATGGTGATTGCCGCGCGTTCCCGCTCGATCCACGGCCCCTGGGAGAACGCGCCGGGTAACCCACTGGTGCGCACCCGATCAGCCTCCGAAAAATGGTGGTCGCGAGGGCATGCCACCGTGTTTGAGGGACCAAACAAAACCTGGTGGATGATCTATCACGGCTACGAAAACGGCTTCTGGACCCTGGGCCGTCAGACGTTGTTGGATCCAATCGAGTGGACGGCGGACGGCTGGTTCGCCGCCAAGGGAGGCGATCTCTCGCGCCCGCTTCCCAAACCAACCCCCTCGCAGCCCACAACCCACGGACTCGAGTTGTCCGATGACTTCTCGACCAACAAGTTCGGTATCCAGTGGAGCTTCTACGATCCGAGCCCGGACGAATTGCAGCGTGTCCGGATCTCCGACCACACCCTGTTCCTGAAAGCCAAGGGAACCGGCCCGAGAGATACGTCACCCATCTGTTTCATTGCCGGTGACCCCGCCTACGAATTCGAGGCGGATCTCGAGATCGACGCGCAGGCCCGGGCCGGACTCCTGCTGTTCTACAGCCGACGGTTGTACTGCGGGTTGGCCTTTGACAACGAAAACTTCGTCATGCACCGGTACGGCCTGGAAAGAAACGGTACCAAGCCCGCCGGCGTGGGCCGTCACCTGCGCCTCAAGATCAAAAACGACCGCCACATCGTGACGGTTTATCACCGCGTCGATGCGGGCCCCTGGACGAAGTTCTCCAACCAGTTCGAGGTCTCCGGCTATCATCACAATGTCGCCGGTGATTTCCTGAGCCTGAGGCCCGCGATCTACGCGGCTGGAACGGGTGAGGTGCGCATCCGCGACGTGCGTTACACCGCCCTCTAAAACGACAGGAGGATCTTCATGAGCCGTTTCGCTGCCCTGCTGGGTCTGGTCGCGTTCACTTCCGTGTTTGCGCAAGCGGACCCGTACGGATGGATGGAGGGGCCGCAAAACGCGAAATTCGCGGATTGGTTGCGCACGCAGGGACAGGAGGGCCGCCAGCATCTCGACGCCTCACCGGCGCTGTCAAAGTGGCGGACGCGTCTGATGGAAGTCAGCGCCGCCACGACCATCAATCGCGACCAGCACCGCGTTGGCGATCGAGTGTTTTTCCTCCACCTGGAATCGGGTAAGCAGGGCGTGTTGCGGGTCCGCCTGGGAAATGGCGCTGAGAAGGTGCTGTTCGATCCCAACACGCTGCCAGGTCAGGCGCATGCCTCAATCACTCGATACACCGTTGCGCCCAATGGCAGGACAGTCGCTGTCAACATTGATCGTGGGGGTGATGAAATCACCCGGATCGAATTCCTCGACGTCGACAGCGGACGGAAGTTGCCCGACGAAATCGACCACGTCTGGGGCGAATTCCAAGCCTACTGGAATGGCAGCGACGCTGTTTTCTACACCCAGATGTCCGAGACGTCCGGCCAGACGGACAAGATGCTGGGAATGCGGGCTCGATACCACAAGTTGGGAACACCCGTCGCCCAGGACCTGACCGTCGCCGCGGCGGGCGCCAACAAAACTTTCCCACTGGCCCCGCAGGAGTTCCCTTCGGTCATCACCGATCCCGCATCTGACTGGGCACTGATCCTGGCATCGGGAGCCCGTGCGGAGGCCCGCATCTGTGTCCTGAAAATATCCGAGCTCATCGCACCGAACCCCCGGTATCGTTGCATTGTCAACTACGAGGACTCCATTCAGGGCGCGGCCGTGCACGGCTCCGTGGTGTACCTTCAGTCGGTAAAGAATGCACCCAATGGCAAGGTGCTCGCGTTGGATCTGGCGAAACCCAACGCAGTGCTGGCTGATGCCAAGGTGATCGTTCCGGAGGACGAGGAGGCTGTTGTAACAGCCGTAGCGCCGGCACGCGATGGCCTCTACATCAAGCACATGCGGGTCGGCGTCGACTCGATCTCTCGCCTGTCTTATGGCTCAACCGCTTCCGTCGACTCCATCGAGCTGCGCTATGACGGCCAGGCAGCCCTGTTTGACACCAACGGCAATGAAGACGGGTTGGTTTTCACGCTCCAGGGGTGGACGAGTGCGCGCACGCTCTATAGTTATGATCCGAAACAGAAAACCCTCACCGATCTCAAAATCGGAGCGAGCTCTCCCAAGGACTACGCCCGGCTCGTAGAAGCGATCAACACCGAAGCACGCAGCCTCGATGGCACGTCCGTGCCGGTCACCATCCTGAAGCCCAAAGGGGCTCGCAGTGGTCCGGATACACTGGCCATCGTTCTGGCCTATGGCGCATACGGCCTGGTCGTCACCCAGCCCGCGTTCAACCCCATGCGGCTCGAATGGGTCACGGCGGGCAACTTGTTTGTATACGCAGGAATCCGGGGTGGTGGCGAAAAGGGAGATTCCTGGCGCCTGGCGGGCAAGGGCGAAAACAAGCACCACGGAATTGAAGATGTGGTCGCGGCGGCGGACATGCTCGTTGCTCAGCACTATGTCACCCGCGAGCACGTAGCGCTTTACAGCGCCAGCGCTGGCGGAATCATCGCCGGCGGCGCGGTCGATCGCTTCCCGGACCACTTCGGTGCCGCCATTATCCACGCCGGCATGTTGAATCCCACCCGCCTGGCGGTCGATACCAACGGCGCCAACCAATATGCCGAGTTCGGCGACCCGACCACCGGGCCGGGCTTCAAACAGCTCCAGGCCATGGACCCCTACGTCAACATCAGGGACAAGGTTGCCTACCCGGCAGTGTTGCTCGACGTCGGTCTCAACGACAATCGCGTGGCTCCCTGGAACAGCGGCAAGTACGGCGCGCGCCTGCAGGCCGCCAACACCAGCTCGAAATTGATTCTCTTTCGCACCGATGCGGATTCCGGGCACTTCGGTACGTCGCTCAGCCAGGAAGCGGCGGAGCGCGCGGACGACTATACTTTTGTTGAAATGTCTCTCAACCCCAAGAGCGCCCCTCCCAATGCGAAATAGAATCGTGCTCGGTTTGTTAGCGGCCGTCTCCACCCTGGCGTGGGCCGACGAAGCGCCCCTGCGTCCTGATCAAACAGCTTACCTCGACCTTTACAAGGAGTTCGTCGAAACCAATACCACCGTGACCACTGGCAGCTGCACGGAGCTGGCCGGGAAGATTGCTGGGCACCTGAAATCATCCGGCTTCGAAGACGAGGACATCACGCTCTTTTTCGTCCCTGATCACCCCAAGGACGGCGGCATCGTCGCGATCCTTCAGGGCAGCTCAAAGACCGCGAAGCCGATGTTGCTCCTGGGCCATCTCGATGTGGTCGAGGCGAAGCGGGCGGATTGGGTCCGGGATCCGTTTAAATTCATTGAGGAAAACGGTTACTACTACGGCCGCGGCACTTCCGACATGAAGGCGCTCGATGCCACCTGGGTCGACGCGCTCATGCGCTTCAAGAAGTCCGGCTACCACCCGAAACGCACCATCAAGATGGCGCTCACCTGCGGGGAGGAAACCACCTATGCCTTCAATGGTGCTGAATGGCTTTCCAAGAACAAGGCGGATCTGATCTCAGCGGAATTCGCATTGAACGAGGGCGGTGGCGGGCGCACCGACGGACACGGCAAGCTCGTCGTGCAGTCGATCCAGGTCGGTGAGAAAGCGGCCCAGAACTACCATGTCGAAACCACCAACCCGGGTGGCCACAGCTCCATTCCCATCCGCGACAACGCCATCTACCAGCTTGCGGACGCGCTGACGAAGGTCCGCGACTACGAGTTCCCGGTCAAGATGACTGACACCACTCGAGCTTTCTTCGCCAAGGCCGGCGCTTCCCGCAAGGACGAGTTGGGTGACGCAATGGTCGCCCTCTCAAAGAACCCGGACGACAAGGCCGCCGAAGCGACTGTGTCCAAGGACCGCACCTATCACAGCATGCTGCGCACGACGTGTGTGGCGACGCTGTTGGATGGCGGACATGCCAACAACGCATTGCCACAGCGCGCCAGTGCCAACATCAATTGCCGCATCTTCCCGGGCGAAACTGTGGATGGGGTCCAGGCGACCCTCGAAAAAGTCATCGGGGATGCCGGCGTCAAGATAACGGCTGTTCCGCCCATCCGTCCCGTCGCGATCCCGCCGCCGTTGGATCCGAAGATCATCGGTCCCGCCGAGAAGCTGGTCGCGAAGTACTTCCCCGGCGTGCCGCTCGTTCCGTCCATGTCGACGGGAGCGACCGACGGCATCTACCTGGAAGCGATCGGGATCCCGGTCTACGGCGTACCGGGTGGCTGGGGCGATCCGGACGGCAATGGCGTGCACGGACTGAACGAGCGCCGTGAAATCAAATCCGTGTTTGTGGGAAGGGACTTCGTGAATGACCTGATCAAGGTTTACGCGCAGTCGTCGAAGTAGCGGTCGATTCAAACTCGCCGCGTTCCACGATCCGCCAGGCTTCGCGCCGTGATTCGTTGCCGTTCGACATCCAGTCGAACGCGGCCATCACGGCGTTGAAGTTGTTATTCTTCAGGCCCTCGGCGTAGCTCTGCAGGCCCCGATCCCAGAAAATGGCCGTGTTGATGAGCCGCCCGTGCACGAGCGCAGCCAGCGAACCAGGCGCCGGCCGGGTTGCCGTCAACTCACTGTCCAACGCCTGCCACTGGGGAATCAGCCACTTGTTGAGTCCATCAATGAATTCGTCCCGGGACAGCTTGCCCGACTGCAGGGCGAGGGAGGCTGTCCGATACTGCGCTCGTAATCCGTCCATGCGGTCATCAAACTGCCGGACCTCCGCCAGCGCGCTCGAGATTTCGGCAGGCGTGGCATGGGGAACCGGCGTTACCACAACCGGCTTTGCTTCCGGTACAGCAACCTTGACCGTCTCCGGAACGACGCGCGGTGTCTGCCGCACGACGATGTCAGTGACCAGCAAGGCCGCAACAGTGAGAAGCCCGACAGCCAGCGCAACCTGCACTAACCGACGGCGCGCACGCCGTCGATGCAATGTCAGTGGAGGCCGGGGAGCCGCCACCTGTTCTGTTGGCGTAACTTCATATTCAATCGTCCGTGTTGTTGGCAACAGCCGCACGATGGTACCGGCAATCGCCGGGTTGCCCGTCCAGAACTGAAAGAAGGCCGTGTTCCTGGCCTCATCCCGCAGGTCGACCCGAACCGAGTCCCCATCCCGGAAAACCTCACAAATCTCCGAAGCGGGTATAAAGCGCTCATCCGCGGTGCGGAAGCCCAGTGGCGACCTTCGTCGCGTCATGACCAGCAGCCCGCGCTCGAGAATGTGAATGGTCCCGGAGCCGGTCCAGCGGAACGTGTTGGTGCGTGAGTCGGGACGGGAGGCTCCCGCGCGCGGCCGAGAAAATTGGACCGCGAACTGAGGAGCACCGGCCCCCTGCGGGGTCAATCGCGGCGCCGGCTCCGGAGTGCCTCGACCGACGGTAGTGATCATGGAACCAATATGAACCCGAAGCGCACCGGGCGCAACCGGGAGGCTAGAGGGGGTCGAAGAAGCTCGCGTCCACCGGTTTGTTGGCCAGGATTTCCTCGCGGGAGAGCCCCTGGATCTCGTGGGGAAACACCAGCCACGAGTCGGTCGCTTTAATAAAATATTCTGGTTTCAGCGAACTGCGATTGCGGGCGGGTTTGTAATACACCGTCGCAATCCGGATGGTGCCGGGCAGGTTGCGTCGGCAGCGCAGACGCAGCTCGCTCATGACCGCCTCGAGGCTGCGTCCGGAATCGAAGACATCATCAATCAACAACAGCCGGTCGTGTTCCTCCAGCCGCGACACCAGATAGTCGAGGGCATGGACGCGCACGGACTTCTCCTGTTGGTCGATGCCGGTATAGGAGGAGGTGCGGATGGAGATGTGATCAACATGAACGCCGTGATACTCGAGCACCTCCTGTACCGTGATGCCGATCGGCGCGCCGCCCCGCCAGAGGGCCACCAGGAAGGTGGGCCTGAAGCCGCTGCGCAGAACCTGCATGGCGAGCGCCATGGAGTCGCGCAGCAGCGAGTCCGCTGAAATAAATTGCTTCTCAGTCATGGGCCCTATTCTAGACCCATTCCGTCACGAAACCGGCGGCGCTCCGCCTTCGCTCTTGCGGCGCTCCACGAACTCCGTCAGGGCCTGCGCCACGGCAGGGTCCATCGCAGGCGCCTGAAAGTTCGCAATGGTCCGGCGTGCGATGTCTCCGGCACGCTGCGTCGATGTCCTGGCGCCATCGGCCTCCCAGGTGCCGTAGTTGCGCCAATCGGAGACGAGCGGCGTGTAGAACGCGTCCCGGTAGCGTTCCATGGTGTGGGCTGTCGCGAAGAAGTGCCCGCCGGGGCCCGCCTCCGCAACGGCTTGCACGCCTACTTCATCGGGGGTTGCCAACACAGGCTGGAAGATCTCCGCGAACATCTGCAGCATTTCGACGTCGAGAATGAACTTCTCGGCGGATGCCGTCAGGCCACCTTCGAGCCAGCCGGCCGCGTGGAGAATGAAGTGACAGCCGCCCAGCAGGGCGCCCCACAAGCTCATCTGCGACTCGTACACGGATTGTGTGTCCGGAGCATTGGATGCAGTCGCACTCGAACAGCGCCACGGCACGTTGATGTGCCGCGCAAGCTGGCCGGCTCCGAATGCCGCCTTCGTGTATTCAGGCGTGCCAAAGGCCGGAGAGCCTGACTTCATATCCACGTTGGATGTGAAGCTGCCGTACATCACCGGTGTGCCGCGCCGGACGATCTGGGTGAGCGTGATTCCGAAAAGGGCTTCGGCGTGCGCGAGCGTGAGGGCGCCCGCAATCGTGATGGGCGCCATCGCACCGGCGAGCGTGAACGGTGTGACAATCACCATCTGTCCGCGTTCAGCGAACTTGAGAATCCCGTCCGTCATCGGCAGGTCCAACTGCAACGGTGAGTTGGTGTTGCAGATGGCGTAGCAATAGGCGTTGCTCTCGAAGGTTGCCGCGTCGATGCCGAGCGCGATACGCAACATCGCGAAACTATCCTCGAGCTGGCCATCGCCACGGCAGTAGAAATAGGGAACCTTGTCGCCCAGTGTCAGTTGCGCGAGCGTGGTCTCGAGATGACGCACGTGGATGGGAGAGTCAACCGGCTCGACCATCTGGCCGAGGACGTGAATGACGTCGTAGGCCTGGGAAAGCTTCACAAAGTCATGATAGTCGGCCATCGAGCCCGAGTGCTTCTTGCCGTTGGAATCGAGCACGGCCGGGGGACCTGCGACGGGTGCAAACACCACGTGCGGACCACCAACACGACAATTGCGATACGGGTTGTGCGCGATCAGGTCAACTTCGGCGGGCACCGTGGCCAACGCCTCAGCCACCATCCCCCGGTCGAGCCGCACCATGTTCGTGGATTCGTCGACCTGCGCGCCCGCGGCCTTGAACGCTGCGCGACCGCGCGGCGACAGCACGCGCATGCCCTGGTTCTCGAGTATCCCGAGGGCCATCTGATGCAGGCTCTCAACCTGGTCATCCGAAAATACCCGTGTCGGAACAAATGGATTCTGGAGGTTCCGATAACGGGACGAGCGCGTCCCCTCACCGGCGGTTGCAGCCGCGCCCCTCGTGGTTTCTCTTCTTCGAGCTCTCATGCGCCACCTCGTGCCCGCGAGCCTATACCATTTGAGGGCGCCGCCGGTGCCCGCCGGCAGCGGAAAACTCTATAGCCCCATCTATTATTTGGATTCGCGGCCAAGGGGCCGCAGTTGGCATCCGCGGCCAAAGGGCCGCAGATAGCATTCGCCTCTAAGGCGCCGCGAAATTCACCGTGTCGTGCATGCAACCCGGATGGCCGGTGGGGTACGAAAGGGTTTTGCCGATTTCCAGTGCCTCCGCATCGAGCTGCGGCGAGCCGGATGCGCGCAGCAGCTTGACGGGGCTTTTGATGTTGCCCTCCGTGTCGACGCAGGCACAGATCATCGACTGACCCACCACACCGGTCGGCAACCCCTGCGGCTTCGGATGATCAAACACGGCTTTGCCGAAGGCTTCGGCCGTGAGCTGAATCCGGATCGTC
>Ga0207703_10000663_pt1 | contig 34425 bp, 32 predicted proteins | sample KBSSwiS12_FD_184304 | JGI IMG/M metagenome (GOLD analysis project Ga0207703, IMG submission 184304) | Switchgrass rhizosphere microbial communities from Kellogg Biological Station, Michigan, USA - KBS Switchgrass S1-2 (SPAdes) (version 2) | ecosystem: Host-associated > Plants > Roots >... | reverse complement strand
CCTCGCACAGATCAAACGGTCGGCCGGCATCTCCGTACAATGGCTGGCCCCGCTGGGATTGTTCCGGTTCAGCCTGGGTATGCCGCTGAATGCCAAGCATGGCGACTCGTCGGGTCAGGACCGGTTCTACGGGGATGAAACTGAAGTCTTCCAATTCTCCATTGGACAGGCGTTTTAGGCCACAATACGCGTAATTCTGTGAGGTGGGTATCCGTGAAGGATCTGATGAGACTAAAAACAGGTTTGGGGATTTTGGCGGTGGTCGGGACTTTGGCCGCATCGCCCGTCTTTGCCGCCGAACTGAAGATCGGTGTGGTGGACTACGGGCGGCTCGTCGAAGAGTCACCGCAGGCCAAGTCGGCGCTGGAAACCATCCGCACCGAGTTCACGCCGCGGCAGCGTGACCTGCAGAATCAGCAGGCCTCGCTGAAGTCCAAGGAAGACCGGCTGCAGAAAGACGGTGCGACGATGTCGCCGGAACAGCGCAGCAACTCCGAGAAGGACTTGCGGGACAGTTACCGTGAGCTGCAACGGAAGCAGCAGGAAGTGCAGGACGACTTCAATGCCCGGCGCAACGAGGAGATGTCCCGTTTGCAGAAGAGTCTGATTGAGCAGGTCCGGATCTACGCCAAGGCGCAGAACTTCGACCTGGTCATCGCGGACGGCGTGATCTACACGACGCCGACGATCGACATTACGCCGCAGATTCTGACGCAATTGCAGTCCGCTCCCGTCGCGAAGTCGCCTGCGAAGGCGCCCGCCGGGGCCCCGGCGCCTGCCAAGCCGCCTGGGAAATAATCGGTAGGCCTCTGGCACGGCGCTTGTGTCCGTTTCGCTCGGGGAACTCGCTGTTCGATTTGGCTGTGAGCTTCGCGGCAACCCCGATACGCTGGTCGAGCGTATCGGGACGCTCGCGAACGCTGACAGCCATTGTGTCGCGTACCTGTCTGAAGCCCGCAATCGCCGCGAGCTGGCGGCGACGCGCGCGGCCGTGGTTGTGCTCCAACCTGCGGCAGCAGACGCCTGCCCAACGGCTTCTCTGATCTGCAGTAACCCCCGCGCGACATTCGCGCGGATCACCTCGCTGCTACATCCGGCGCCTCTGCGGCCGGCCGGAATTCATCCGTCCGCCATCGTCTCGCCAACTGCCCAGGTCGATTCGTCGGCTCACGTTGGCGCGCTCGCGGTCATCGGCGACCGCGCGATCATTGGTCCGCGTGTGCATGTTGGTCTGCGGTGCGTGGTCGAAGAGGACGTTGTGCTCGAGGAGGATGTGCACCTGGTTGCCAGTGTGACCTTGTGTCATGGAGTGAAAATCGGAGCGCGCACGATCATTCAGCCGGGTGTGGTGATCGGTGGCGATGGGTTCGGGTTTGCGCCTGAGCAGGGCAAGTGGGTGAAGGTGCCGCAGGTGGGCTCCGTGAGGATCGGGGCCGATGTGGAGATTGGAGCCAACACCACCATCGACCGCGGCGCTATTGAGGACACCGTAGTTGAAGAGGGTGTGAAGCTGGATAACCAGATTCAGCTCGGCCATGGCGTTCGCGTTGGCGCGCATACTGTCATCGCGGGCTGCACTGGCATCTCGGGCAGCACCGTCATCGGCAAGCACTGCATCATAGGCGGCGCCTGTGGAATCGCAGGACATCTGACAATCGGCGATGAGGTCGTCATCACGGGGTTCGGGATGGTGAGCCGCTCCCTCGCAGGGCCGGGTGTTTACTCCAGTGGCCTTCCCATAACAGAATCAAAAATTTGGCGCCGTCAGGTCGCCCGGGTCCGCAACCTCGAATCATTATTCGCGAGGGTGAAAAGGCTCGAAGGCGGCGCTGGCACCGAACAGGATGAGGACGATGACGGATCCGATCACACTTGATATCAACGCGATTGTGCAGCTGTTGCCGCACCGCTACCCGTTTCTGCTGGTGGACCGGGTGCTCGAATGCAATCCGGGCAAAAACATCCGCGCGCTGAAGAACGTCACCTACAACGAGCCGTTCTTCCAAGGGCATTTCCCCGGCCGGCCCCTGATGCCCGGCGTGATGATCATCGAGGCACTGGCCCAGACCGCGGGCATTCTGGCCTTCGTGACGGCCGGCGTCGTGCCGAATCACGAGACGAAATTCTATTTTGTTGGAATCGACAAGGCCCGTTTCCGCAAGCCGGTGGAGCCGGGTGACCAGCTCATTCTCACCGTCGCGCTGGAACGAGCCCTGAAGGGCATCTGGAAGTTCTCGTCGACCGCCCTCGTGGGCGACATCGAGGTTGCCCACGCTGAGATGATGGTCGCGCCGGAGACCGGCAAGTGATCGATCGACATGCCATCGTGTCGCCACGGGCGGAGCTTGGGGCGGACGTGACTGTGGGTCCATTCAGCATCATCGGACCTGGCGTTCAGATCGGGCCACGCACCGTTGTGGGCCCGCATGTCGTTCTGAACGGCCCGACGAAAATTGGCGCCGACAACAGGATCTATCAGTTCGCCTCAATTGGCGATGCGCCCCAGGACAAGAAGTACAACGGCGAGCCCACGTTACTGGAGATTGGCGACCGGAATATCTTCCGCGAGAGCAGCACGGTGAACCGGGGTACTGCCCAGGGGCACGGAATCACGCGTATTGGTGATGACAATCTGTTCATGGCGTATTCGCACGTGGCGCACGACTGCGTTGTTGGCAACAAGATCGTATTTGCGAATTGCGCGGCGTTGGCGGGCCACGTTGAAATTGGCGACTGGACGATCCTTGGCGGTCTGACGGCGGTGCACCAGTTCGTGAAGATCGGCGCGCATGCGTTCCTCGCAGGTGGAGCGATTGTCCAGCGTGACGTTCCTCCGTACGTGATGGTTGCGGGCAATCCCGCCGTACCTCACATGGTCAATGCGGAAGGCCTCAAGCGACGTGGCTTCGACGAAGATCAGGTGAAGAATGTCCGCAACGCATACCGCATCCTTTACCGCTCTGATCTCAAGCTGGCCGAGGCAACAGAAAAATTGCGGGTGCTGGGGGAAACGCAGCCCGAGGTCAAAGCGTTCGTCGACTTTGTCACCAGCTCGACTCGCAGCATAGTTCGATGAGCGACGCGCCGGAGCCGACGGCCATTACGGCGCCGGCTCTCGAGCGGATCACCGCCGGAGCCCCTCTCACCGTTGGCCTGGTCGCCGGAGAATCCTCCGGCGACACCCTGGGTGCTGCGCTCATTCACGCACTGCGCGCTCGAGTTCCCAACGTGAGGTGCTTCGGCGTTGCCGGTCCAAAGATGATTGCGGCCGGCTGCGAGGCGTGGGCTTCTGCAGATGAGCTCGCTGTGATGGGACTCGCGGAAGTTGTCCGTCACCTGCCCAGGCTCCTTCGCCTACGCAAATCGCTGCTCGAGCGATTCAGTGCTGCGCGGCCGGACGTGTTTGTAGGCATCGACTCGCCCGAGTTCAATCTGGGCATGGCCAAGCGTCTGAAGCAGCGCGGGCTCAAGACTGTTCAGTACGTCAGTCCCCAGGTATGGGCTTGGCGCCAAGGTCGCGTGAGGACGATCGGTAACGCCTGCGATCTCGTACTGTGCCTGCTGCCGTTCGAGACCGACTTCTACTCACAGCATGACGTGCGTGCGGTGTTTGTTGGTCATCCGCTCGCGGATCAGATTCCACTTGAAGTTGATCGTGGAGAGGCGCGTCGCGCTTTAGGAATCGCGCACGACGCGACTGTAATTGCGTTGCTTCCGGGCAGTCGCATGGGAGAGGTGGACCGCCTTGGTGCGGACTTCGCCGCCGCCGCCGCGTGGATCGCTGAGCGGCGTCCAGACGTGCAATTTGTTGCGCCGATGGCGTCGGCGCGCGTGCGTGCAGCGTTCGAGCATCATCTGACGCATGGCCCAACGGTCACCTTGCTCGACGGCCAAGCGCAACGGGCACTTGCAGCGTCCGACGGTGTAATCGTCGCTTCCGGGACAGCGACGCTCGAGACTCTTCTTATCGGGCGGCCTATGGTGGTGGCGTACAGGTTCAGCGCGATGACTGCCTTTCTGTTGCGTTCACTCAGGCTGGTCAAGGTGCCATACTTCTCGCAACCCAACCTGCTCGCGGGACGACGACTGGTGCCCGAATTCCTCCAGGAAGAAGTCAGCGGGTCCGCGCTCGGCGCGGCACTCCTGCAAGAGATCACAGATCCGCAACACGTTGGTGAGCTCACGCGCGAGTTCCGCGGCGTGCACGAAGTTTTGCGCCGCGGCGGTGCCGAGCTCGCGGCAAGCGCGATTCTCGATCTCGTACGGGGTAGCAGCCTGGCTGGCCAAGCATGAAAATAGTTTACAAGCGACGCGGCGAAGGCATCCGCTGTGCCGGTGTTGACGAAGCCGGCAGGGGGCCTCTTGCCGGTCCGGTCGTCGCTGCCGCGGTGATCCTGAATCCCAACCGCCGGATTCACGGTCTCGGCGATTCCAAGGTGCTGACCGCCGAAGAGCGCGAGCGCCTCGCACCCATCATTCGCGAACGCGCGCTGGCGTGGTCCGTTGCGTGGGCCGACCGCGACGAAATCGACAGTCTCAACATCCTGGGCGCCACGTTCCTGGCCATGCGCCGTGCGCTGTTGGGCTTACCGGTGTGCCCAACCCACATCCAGGTCGATGGCAACCAACTCCCGCGCATCCAGGATCTGAAACTCGGCTGCACAGTCGAATCGATCATCGAAGGCGACGCCAAGCTGAGCTCCATCAGCGCCGCCTCCATTCTCGCGAAAACCTGCCGCGATGCCATGATGCAGAAGCTGGACGTGTGTTATCCCGGCTTCAAGTTCGCCGACCACAAGGGATACAGCACTCCTGAGCATCTTGCTGCGCTGAGGAGCCGGGAACCGTCGCCGCTGCATCGCAAGTCCTTCAACCCCGTCAAGGTGGCTTTCGAGACGACCCTGGTGGTGACGGATGTCTGAGTTCGTTCACCTGCGGCTGCATACCGAGTACTCGCTGATTGACAGTGTCGTGCGGGTGGATGATCTCGTCGACGCGGTCGCGAAGGCGGGAATGCACGCTGTCGCGGTGACCGACCAGAACAACCTGTTCTCGATGGTGAAGTTTTACAAAGCCGCCCTGGCGAAAGGCGTAAAACCCATCATCGGCGTCGATCTGCTCATCAAGGAAGCCGGCGAGCGGGTGCAGCCATCCCGACTGACATTGTTGTGTCAGTCCCAGACCGGCTACGCAAACATCACCCGCCTCGTCACCCGCGCTTACCTCGAAGGCCAGCAGAAGGGCATTCCCTGCATCGATCGCAGCTGGCTGACGCACGAGACCACGGCCGGTCTGATTGCGCTGTCCTGTGCGGCTGAAGGTGACATCGGCCGGGCGCTCGTCAACACCAGGCAGAGCGAGGCCGAGAAGGCGCTGGATTACTGGCTCGAGCTGTTTGGTAACCGCTTCTACATCGAGTTGCAGCGTCTCGGCCGCCCCGGCGAGGAGAGTTACATCGCCGCGGCGGTCACACTCGCCAGCCGCCGGGGCGTTCCGGTAGTGGCCACGAACGATGTTCGCTTCCTGAAAGCGGATGACTTCGAGTCGCACGAAGCGCGTGTTTGTATTCACGACGGCGCTCTGCTCGCGGATTCAGGCCGGCCGCGGCGTTATACCCAACAGCAATATCTGCGTTCGCCGCAGGAAATGGCGGCGCTGTTCGCGGATGTGCCGGAGGCGCTTGCCAACACAGTCGCCGTCGCTCAGCGCTGCAGTCTCGTCCTGAAGTTGGGCCAGCCGCGCCTGCCGCAGTATCCCGTGCCCGGTGGGCTCACCACTGCACAGTTTCTGCGCGACGAGAGTGATCGCGGTTTGCAGGCACGCATGGCCGCAATGCCGGTGCAACCGGATGCGGCCGCCTATCAGAGCCGTCTGCAGCTCGAGCTCGATGTCATCTGTCAGATGGGCTTCGAGGGTTACTTCCTCATTGTCGCGGACTTCATCAAGTGGGCGAAGGAGAATGGAGTTCCCGTGGGACCGGGCCGCGGCTCGGGCGCGGGCTCGTTGGTCGCCTACTGTCTGGGCATTACCGACCTGGACCCGATTGATCACGCACTGCTGTTTGAGCGCTTCCTGAATCCAGAGCGCGTTTCCATGCCCGACTTCGACGTCGACTTCTGCATGGATGGCCGCGACCGCGTCATCGACTATGTAGCTGTCAAATACGGTCGTGAGCGCGTCTCCCAGATCATCACCTACGGCACAATGGCCGCCAAGGCCGTGGTCCGCGACGTAGGCCGTGTGCTCGGCATGAGCTACGGTTTCGTGGACAAGATCGCCAAGCTCATCCCGTTCGAGTTGGGGATAACGCTCGATGACGCGCTGACGAAGGAGCCCGAGCTCAAGCGTCTCTACGACACCGAGGACGAGATCAAGGGGCTCATCGACCTTGCGCGTTCGCTCGAAGGCGTAACACGTAACGCCGGCATGCACGCCGGAGGCGTGGTGATCGCGCCGTCGGTACTGACTGACTTTGCGCCGCTTTACTGCGATGACACGGGCGGCAACGTCGTCACGCAATTCGACAAGGACGACGTCGAAGCCGCGGGACTGGTGAAGTTTGACTTCCTGGGCCTGCGCACGCTCACGATCATCGACTGGGCGTTGAAGATCATCAACCGTATCCGCGGGGAGAAGGGCGAGCCACCGCTCGATATCAACTTCATTCCCATGGATGATGCGAAGACGTTCGCGCTCCTGAAAGCCTGCAGCACGACGGCCGTTTTCCAGCTCGAGTCGCGCGGCATGAAGGATCTCGTGCGGCGGCTGCAGCCCGACCGGTTCGGGGACATCGTGGCGCTCGTGGCGCTGTTCCGGCCGGGTCCGCTGCAATCGGGCATGGTCGATGACTTCATCGACCGCAAGCACGGCAAGATCGATGGGCCCATCGACTACCTGCATCCATCGCTCAAGCCGGTGTTGGAACCTACCTATGGCGTGATCCTGTACCAGGAGCAGGTCATGCAGATTGCGCAGGTGCTCGCGGGCTACACGCTCGGCGGAGCGGACCTGTTGCGCCGCGCGATGGGTAAGAAGAAGCCCGAGGAGATGGCCAAGCAACGGACCATCTTCGTGGATGGCTCGGTTGCCCGCGGTGTCGATGAGAAGCAGGCCGCGTTCATCTTCGACCTGATGGAGAAGTTCGCGGGCTACGGCTTCAACAAGTCACACTCCGCCGCGTACGCGCTGCTGTCTTATCAGACAGGTTATCTCAAGGCTCATTATCCCGCGGCCTTCATGGCAGCCGTGCTGTCGGCTGACATGGATCACACCGACAAGGTCGTTACGCTCATCAAGGAGTGTGCCGACATCGGTCTGCAGGTCAAGCCGCCCGACGTGAATCACTCGCTCTACGAGTTTGCCGTTGGTGGCGAGCGCACTATCCGTTACGGCCTGGGCGCCGTGCGCGGAGTGGGGCGGGGCGCGGTCGAGGAGTTGATTGCGCAGCGCGAGAAGAATGGGCCGTATCAGAGCATCGAAGACCTGTGCCGGCGCCTCGATCTGCAGAAGGTCAACCGGCGTGTGTTGGAGGCACTGATCCGCTCGGGGAGTTTCGACGGCCTGGGAGCGAATCGCGCCACGCTGATGCAGCGGCTTCCGACCGCCATGCAGCTGGGTGACCAGAACTCCAAGGCTCAGGATGCCGGCCAGAATGACATGTTCGGCCTGGTGGCGGACGAGCGTGCGCCGGTGGTCGTGCCGCTGCGAACGCCGGAGCTGCCCGACTGGAGTGAGGCGGTGCGCCTGCAGGGCGAGCGCGAGACCCTCGGGTTGTATCTCACGGGACATCCGATCGGACAGTTCGAGGCGGGCCTCAACCGCTTCGTAACCCATCGCATCGGCGATCTGATCAGCGACAGGCCCATGGAGACCGTGCGTTTCGGTGGTGGCAAGTCAGTCACCGTCGCGGGGCTCATTGACGAGGTCAAGAAGCGCGGCCCGCGGACGATCCTGAGTCTGGACGACCGTACTGGCAGGGTCGAGGTCACGCTATTTGAGGACGTCTTCCAGCGCTATCGCGACCTGGTGGCCAAGGACGCCCTGGTGCTCGTTGAAGGGTCGCTCAGATTCGACGAATTCAGCGACGCCTGGCGGCTGTCGGCCAAGAAGATTACGGAGCTCGATAAGGTCCGGGAGCAACAGGCCCGCCGCGTCGTACTGCGCTGGGTTGCCCGAGCGGACTCCAATGTCATGCTCAACCGGCTGGCCGACATCCTGACGCCATTCAAGCCGGGCCCTTGCCCGGTAACGATCGAATACACGGGTTCCGGAGCAAAGGGGGCGCTGACCCTCGGACCGGACTGGACCGTGCGCGCCAGTCGGGAATTGTTGGAGAAACTCGAGTCTTTGGTGGGCCGCGGCAGTGTTCAGGTCATTTACGGCGCGCCGCCCGGCGGGATGACCGCGTCGTTTGCCGAGCGGTGACCTTGCACCCGCCGAGCCAATGCGGGCGCCTGTATGCCCGGACGCGGCAGCCGCCAGCGGCCTGCGGCGGATGGGCACCTGATCGGCGCCGTTTGCTACCAGAGCGGCACTCCCGTAACCTCCGCCAGCTTTAGGTTACGGAGAACATTCGTACATGGCCGTTGCGTTCCTGGATTTCGAACAGCCCATCGCCGAGCTCGAAGCCAAGATCGAGGAGCTGAAGCACGTCACCTCGGAGTCCGAGGTCAACATCCAGGACGAGATCAACCGTCTCCAGGCGAAGAGCCGGCAGCTCACCACCAGTATTTTCGCGAGCCTCACGCCCTGGCAGATCACCCAGCTCGCGCGTCATCCCCATCGTCCCTACACGTTGGATTATGTTCAGTCGATCTTCTCTGACTTCCAGGAGCTGCACGGGGATCGGATGTACGCCGATGACCTGGCGATCGTGGGCGGGTTGGGGCGGCTGGATGACCGGGCGGTCATGATCATCGGCCATCAGAAAGGCCGTGATACAAAAGAGCGCGTTCGCCGTAATTACGGCATGCCGAAGCCGGAAGGCTATCGCAAGGCGCTGCGCCTGATGCACCTGGCGGAGCGCTTCGGATTGCCGCTCGTGACTTTGATTGATACTCAGGGCGCGTATCCGGGCGTTGGCGCCGAGGAGCGCGGCCAGAGCGAAGCCATTGCACGCAACTTGTTTGAGATGTCGGTTCTCAGCGTACCCATCGTCACTGTTGTTACGGGCGAGGGCGGCTCGGGCGGCGCGTTGGCGATCGGCGTCTGCGATCGGTTGTTGATGCTCCAGTACAGCACCTACTCGGTGATTTCACCCGAAGGCTGCGCTTCGATTCTCTGGAAGAGCCAGGACAAGAAGGAGGCCGCCGCGGAGGCGTTGAACCTCACGGCCGACCGTCTGGGCAAGCTGAAGTTGGTGGATGAAGTGGTCGAGGAGCCGCTCGGCGGCGCTCATCGGGACCCGGTCGAGACCGCGGCACGACTGAAGGCAGCCATCATCCGGCACCTCGATCAGTTGTCCGCCCTGCCGCGCGATGAGCTGCGCGCCCAGCGCGCGGCCCGCATCACTTCGTTCGGAGAGTTCTCCGAGAGCAAGGAATAAACAGCCACGCAACCATTCGGCACGCAGTGGCTGGTCTCCCGCCTGGCGCAATTGCTGCCAGGCAACCCGGATTTGGTCGTCGCGCTCAGCGGCGGAGTTGATTCGACGGTGTTGCTGGCCGCGTTGGCTTCGCACACCGACGGCGGGCAATCGCGCGTCGGCGCTCGGGCCGCGGCTCGCGCGGGGACTGTGTCCGCCGGCCTGACTGCCGCCGATGCGCTGCCACGTTTGCGGGTGCGGGCGGTGCACGTCAATCACGGCATCCATCCAAACGCTGCGAAATGGGCCGCCCACTGCCGCGCCTTGGGCCGCCGGTTCGGGGTGCCGGTGCGCGTGTTGACTACCCATGTCACGCGCACTCCCGGCGTCTCGCTCGAGGCCGCGGCTCGCGACGCTCGATACGCGCTGTTGGCTGACGAGCTCGAGGCGGGCGAGTGCCTGCTCACTGGCCATCACGAAGACGATCAACTCGAGACTGTGTTGTTGCAATTGTTCCGCGGTGCCGGCCTCGCGGGCCTCGCGGCAATGCCCGCCATTGCTCCGTTCGCCGGCGGCTCGCTTGCCCGGCCGTTGCTTTCCCGTTCGCGCGCGGAGTTGGAAGAGTGGGCGCGCAGCCAGGCGCTGAGTTGGATCGACGACGACACCAATTATGATGAGTCTCTGGATCGCAATTACCTGCGCCGCCAGGTATTGCCGCTGATTCGCGAGCGCTGGAAGGGCGTGGCTTCCGCCGTCTCGCGAAGCGCGCGACATGCCGCTGAGGGACAGCGGTTGCTCGACACACTCGGACGCGCCGATGTCGAGCGCGCTTCCAGCGGCGCAGCGTTGTTTGTCCCAGCACTCCGTGCATTGCAGCCTGACCGGCGGCGCAATGCATTGCGATTCTGGATTATGCAATGCGGTGCGCGCGTTCCGGACACCTCCCGCCTGGAGGAAATTGCCGGCCCCTTGATTGACGCGCGCCCGGATGCGAATCCCAGCGTGACGTGGGGTGACGTGACCGCGTCGCGCCACGCGGATCTTCTGACGATCACGAGCGAATCGGCGGACACTTCGATCGCTCCTGTTGAATGGCCGTGGACCACTACGCCGCGTCTCCCGCTTGCCGATGGGGGCACGCTCGAGCTGAAGGCCGATCCGCACGGGCCGATCGACCTGGACGTTCTGCCGAAGCGCGTAACCGTCGGCCGGCGGGGCGGCGGCGAGCGCTTGCGGCCTCGACGCGGTGGCCCACGTCGCACACTCAAGAGCTTACTGCAAGAATCTCATCTACCAATTGTGCAGCGGCGCGTCCTTCCGCTCGTCTTTTCGGGGGTGACGCTTCTCGCGGTTGGCTCGTTGTGGGTTGACGAGTCGATTCAAGTGACTGCGCGGACACGCCGGCGGGCGCGCCTGATCCACGTTCTGCCCGCGAGTTGAAACACCTTTGCACTGAATTTGTGGCCGATGGCTCGCAAAGAGTCGCGGCGGCGGCCGAGTTGTGGTAACTTACTTGCCCGTCGTTCATTGGCCTTTCGGCTCTCCTTCGCGACGGAAATCCTGCGAAAAATTGTTATGACGCGCTTTGTATTCGTCACCGGTGGTGTCGTTTCCTCATTGGGGAAAGGAATTGCCGCAGCTTCATTGGGTGCGATCCTCGAGTCCCGTGGACTCAAGGTCGCGATGGTCAAGCTCGACCCCTACATCAACGTTGACCCGGGCACCATGAGCCCGTTCCAGCACGGTGAAGTGTTCGTCACTCAGGACGGCACCGAAACCGATCTGGATCTCGGTCACTACGAACGGTTCGTGCGTACCACGACCGGTCGCAACAGCAACTTCACCACGGGCCGGATCTATGAGCGCGTGATTGCCAAGGAGCGCCGCGGCGACTACCTCGGTGCCACGGTTCAGGTCATTCCGCACATCACGGATGAAATCAAGCGCAGCATCAAGCTCGGCGCCGATGGCGCGGATATCTGCATGGTGGAGATCGGCGGTACGGTGGGTGACATCGAGTCACTGCCTTTCCTCGAAGCCATCCGGCAGCTCGGTGTGGAGCTCGGCCGAAACAACTGTTTATTCATGCACCTCACGCTGGTGCCGGTTGTCGGTGGCTCCAATGAGATCAAGACCAAGCCGACACAGCATTCCGTGAAGGAGCTGCGTGGCATCGGTATTCAACCGGACATCCTCCTGTGCCGGAGCAAGCATCCGCTTCCCGAAGAACAGCGGCGCAAGATCGCTCTGTTTACAAACGTCGAGGAGCGTGCGGTCATTTCCGCGATTGATGCGGATGACATCTACAAAATCCCACTGTTGTATCGTGAGCAGCAGTTGGATGACATCGTGGTGGACAAGCTGCGCCTCGAGGTGCCGCCGACGGATCTCACCGAGTGGCGCCAGGTTGTCAGCGCCAAGGCGAACCCCGACGGTCAGGTCGACATCGCAATGGTCGGCAAGTACGTGCAGATCCGCGACTCGTATCTGTCGCTGCACGAGGCGCTGATGCACGGCGGCCTGAAGAGCCGCACGCGCGTCAACATTCATTACATCGAGTCCACGGACATCGAGCAGCACGGAACGCATGCGCTCGAGGGAATGGACGCGATCCTCGTACCGGGCGGCTTCGGCGAACGGGGTATCGAGGGCAAGATCCAGGCAGTGCGCTATGCGCGCGAGCAGGGTGTGCCTTACCTCGGCATTTGTCTCGGCATGCAGGTTGCCATTGTTGAGTACGGTCGCCACGTGTTGGGGCTGACGGACGCGAACAGCACTGAATTCAACCGTGCGACACCGCATCCGGTCATCGCAATGATCTCCGAATGGCAGGACCTGGCTCGCGGCTCTCAGCAGCGGACCGAGGAGTCCAACAAGGGTGCGACCATGCGCCTGGGTGCTCAGGAAGTGGTCCTGGGTGCGGGGACCCGCGCCCGCGAGGTCTTCGCGAAGGACATCATCATGGAGCGCCATCGCCATCGCTACGAGTTCAACAACAACTTCCTGGACCGGTTCAAGAACGCGGGCTTGAGGTTCTCGGGCTTCTCGCGCGACAACCTCGTGGAAGTCATTGAGCTCGCGAACCACCCGTGGTTCGTGGCGACCCAGTTCCATCCGGAATTCACCTCGACGCCGCGTGACGGGCATCCGTTGTTCACGGGATTCATCCGGGCCGCGCGCGCCCATCGGGCAGCTCAGCTGCCGCAAGCGGCTGGTGCATGAAACTCGCGGGACACGAAGTCGGACTGCAGCAACCGTTCTTTCTGATTGCCGGGCCCTGCGTGATCGAGGGCCCGACGCTGACACAGGAAATCGCCGGCCGCCTGAAGGAAATCACCACGCGGCTGTCGATTCCATTTGTATTCAAGGCCTCGTACGACAAGGCCAACCGCTCATCCAGCAAGAGCTTCAGAGGTCCCGGAATCGACGCCGGCCTGAAGATTCTCGCGGACGTGCGCAAAGCGGTGGGCGTGCCGGTGCTGACCGACGTTCATGAAGACACGCCGATGGCGGAAGTCGCCGCAGTCGTGGACGTCATGCAGACGCCCGCATTTTTGTGCCGGCAGACCAACTTCATATTGAGCGTGTCCGCCCAAGGCAAGCCCGTCAACATCAAGAAGGGCCAGTTCCTGTCGCCGTGGGAAATGAAGAATGTCGTCGAGAAGGCGCGTTCCACCGGCAACCAGGGCATCATGGTCTGCGAGCGTGGCTTCTCCTTCGGCTACAACAACCTGGTGTCCGATATGCGCTCACTGGCGATCATGCGGGACACGAACTGCCCCGTCGTGTTTGATGCGACGCACTCGGTTCAGCTGCCGGGCGGGCAGGGGACTGCCTCCGGTGGCCAACGTGAATTCATTCCGGTCCTGGCGCGGGCGGCGGTCGCCTCCGGCGTCGCGGGACTCTTCATGGAAACTCATCCCGACCCGTCCAAAGCGTTGTCCGATGGCCCGAACGCGTGGCCGCTCGGACGGATGGAACCTCTGCTGACGACGCTCAAAGAGCTCGATCGTGCAGTCAAAGCCCAACCCTTAGAGGAAAGCCTGTTATGAGCCGGATTAAAGACATTCGCGGTCGCGAGATCATTGATTCGCGCGGCAACCCTACGGTTGAGGCGGATGTTGTGCTCGAGTCCGGTGTGATGGGGCGGGCCGCCGTGCCTTCCGGAGCATCCACGGGTACGCGCGAGGCTGTTGAGCTGCGCGATGGTGACAAGAAGCGCTACGGTGGCAAGGGTGTTCTGAAGGCTGTTGAGAACGTCAACACGGTCCTGAAGCAGGCGCTGGTTGGGCAGGACTGCCGCGATCAGGCTGCCATCGATGGCAAGATGATCGAGCTGGACGGCACCGACAACAAGGGCCGGCTGGGCGCGAATGCGCTGCTCGCGATTTCCCTGGCCAATGCGCACGCCGCGGCTATTGACGCCAGGGAGCCGCTGTACAAATACCTGGGCAAGGGCCGTGAGCCTGTCATGCCCGTGCCGATGATGAACATCATCAACGGCGGTGCCCATGCGGATAACAGCCTGGACGTCCAGGAGTTCATGATTCTTCCGGTCGGCGCTCCCACCTTCCGTGAAGCGCTGCGCTATGGCGCTGAAATCTTCCACACACTGAAGAAGGTGTTGCATGACCGTGGTCTGGCCACGGCCGTGGGCGATGAGGGTGGCTTTGCTCCCAACCTCGAATCCAACGAGGAAGCGTTGGAAGTCATCATGAGCGCCGTCGAGAAGGCCGGCTACAAGGTAGGCAAAGACATCTATCTGGGCCTCGATGTCGCGAGCTCGGAGTTCTACAAGGACGGCCACTACGTTCTGGAAGCCGAAGGCCGCACGTTCACCTCCGCTCAGTTTTCGAAGTACCTGGCGGATCTCGTGGCGAAGTATCCCATCATCACCATTGAAGACGGCATGAGCGAGGGTGATTGGGAAGGCTGGGGGATTCTCACCAAGGCGCTCGGGGAGAAGATCCAGCTCGTGGGCGATGATCTGTTCGTCACCAACACAAAAATCCTGCAGGAAGGCATCGACAAGCGCATTGCCAATGCCATCCTGATCAAGGTGAACCAGATCGGTACGCTGACGGAGACGCTGGCGGCGATCGAGATGGCCGACAAGGCGCACTACGCCTCGGTTGTATCCCACCGCTCCGGTGAAACAGAAGACAACACCATCGCCGACATCGCGGTCGCCACTGCTGCGACGCAAATCAAAACCGGCTCGCTGTCGCGCTCCGATCGCATCTCCAAGTACAACCAGCTTCTGCGTATCGAAGCTGAGTTGGGCAAAGTGCGTTACGCCGGCGCGGACGCCTTCCCGGTGAAGATCTAACGTTTAGCCGTTGGTGCGCTCACCGCCCGTGCGGTGGGCGGCCCAGGCCGGCGGCTATTGTCGTCGTCGAAACAGCCACCGGTTCGCGCCGATCGTTGGCGTGGTGCCGGGCGCCCCTGCCGCTACGGGCCTTCGACCGTGTAGCCCTTCGTGCGCAGCGCCGCGAGGATTCCATCGTTGCCGAGCAGGCGGTCCATGGACTGCACCGCCAGCGTCGTCTTATTTCGCACCAGGGCATCTTCCGCCTCAATCATCCAGTCGTCCTGCGCCTTGATAACCAGGTCTCGGATCCTCTGTGAACTGGAAACTGCGGCCAGGCAGGCAATGCGGTCGTCGACGGAGTGGGGCAGTGAGCGCAACGTATCAACATCCCCCAGCGCCCACGCCCGTGCGCGCGCCTGCATGGGTCCCATGTCGGTTTCCATCCGGCTGACAATCGCCGTCAGGCAAGCAATCTCACTGTCCTTGGGCGTCTCCCCCAAGTCCTTGAGCACATCCACCGGATCATCCACCTTCATTTTGGTCTGATGAACCTTGACGCCCTGTTTATTCGCAAGCCTCAAGACTTCCTTCTGAACCTCATTCCTCATCGTAAGTCCCGAGACGTTGAGCGCATCGTCCAGCAACCTACCGCCAGCCAGCATCGGGCGAAGCTCCTCCAGCTTGGTGTCCTTCGGCGCATACCGAACTCTCAACGCTGAGAATCGCGCGTACAACGGCGGCGGCAATTGCTCCTGGAGTTTCGTGTGGTCGGGGCTCTTCTGAATCTTTCGCCAGGTGAAGTAGAGCCGTATGGCCGTGAAGGGGTTGGCCCCGACACCGATCGAAGGCCACGCGGGAAGGACCTCCTGAGTTTCGTGCAGAAGCGTCTCCACCGAATCTGACTGCCAGGTCATTTTCCGGGGCAACGGGGTGATAGTCCCCAGAATCCACATGGTGTGATCGCCCTTGGTTACGCGCCACATGCGCGGACCCTCGTGCTTGCCCTCTACGACCACTTCCTCGGATGGCGCCTGATCCGCCTGATCGGCCACGGCAGGTGGCGCAGGCGGATTGGGAGCCATGGTCTGAACCTTAATAACCTCGACCGCGAGGGCAGCGCCCACTGTTGCAACAATGGCGCACGCCGCGGCCGCCCCCTTCGCTACGACGTGGGCCGCAGCGCGCTGGAGGCGCCTCCGTGAATTTGAGCCGTTTCCTTCCATCTACTACCCTTCGAGCTGGCCAGCAGCCTCATGATTCCCCATTTTCTCCCAGTCGCAGTAATCGCTCCTGCTTCGCGCGCGGTAGCGGGTCTGATAGGCTATCTAGCTCATGAAGTGGCTCGCCTCAGCCTTGGTCGTTGTCGTCGTCCTCCTGCAGTACCGGATCTGGCTGTCAGAGGATGGCGTTCGCGAAGTACGTCGTCTCGAGACGGCAGTCGCGGCGCAACGGACAGAGAATGACCAGCTCGCCGAGCGCAACCGACAGCTCGCGGCGGAAGTCCATGACCTGAAGTCGGGAATGGGGGCACTGGAAGAGCGCGCTCGGAGCGATCTCGGCATGATCGCGGGTAACGAGACGTTTTATCAGGTTGTTCCTCCGCATGCGGTTGCGCAGGACACTGACCATCACACGCGAACCGCTGCGCGGTAGCGGTTTCACCAGTCGAGGCTTTCCATGCGTTACTGGCTAGTCATGCCGGCTGCGGGCGTGGGTCGCCGCTTCGGCGAAAGCATCCCCAAGCAATACGCTGACCTTCACGGGCGAACCGTCATGGAGTGGTCCATGGCGCCGTTCATGTACGACTCCCGATGTTTGGGACTCGTGGTCGTGCTTGGGCCGAATGATGCTTATTGGCCGGCGGTCGCCTCCCGGCTACCTGACGTAACAGGGGCCACCAGGGCCAGCGCGAATATCGCTGCCGCCTTGGCCGATGCCACCCGTGTTGCGGAGCGCGCGGCCCAGCGGGCTGGTGGTGATGATACGGACGGTTTTACAGACCCGGGACTGACGATCCCATCGATACCTGCGGTGACCTTACCCAAGGTGACCACCACTACCGGGGGAGGTGAGCGGAGCAATTCCGTCCGGAACGGGCTGAGGGCACTAGCAGGGCGTGCCGCTGACGACGATTGGGTGCTGGTGCATGACGCTGCCCGACCATGTGTTTCGCGGCAGGATGTGGATCGTCTGTTGGATCGTGTTCAGACACATGCCGTAGGCGGGATTCTTGCGGCTCCGGCGGCTGATACGCTCAAGCGTGCGGGCGAGAACAAAGAGATCATTCAGACGATCGATCGGACAAGTCTGTGGCGTGCACTCACTCCACAGATGTTTCGATACGCACGTCTATGCGAGGCGCTCGACCGGGCGCACGGGGATGGTCGGACGCCGACAGACGAGGCGCAGGCATTGGAGTGGATCGGCGAGCGGCCGCTCGTTGTTGAAGGGTCCACGACGAACTTGAAGATTACGAGCGCGGATGACCTGGTGATTGCGGTGGCACTGTTAGCCGCCCACGCCGGTGTCGGCGCTGAGCAAACGGAGGAAGAGCCGACGTGAGAATAGGATCGGGAGTTGATGTTCACACCTTCGGGCCGGGTGACTTCGTCATGCTCGGGGGTGTCAAGGTTCCACACACTCACGGTGTGGTAGCCCACTCAGACGGGGACGTTATCCTCCACGCACTCTGCGACGCGTTGCTCGGCGCTGCGGGCCTTGGCGACATCGGCCAGCATTTCAAGGACACCGACCCGCAGTGGCGCGGTGCTGACAGCAAGAGCTTCGTGCGATCGGTGATGAACATGTTGCTGATCCGCAAGCTGCGGGTCGGCAACGCCGATATCACGGTGCTCGCCGAGTCACCCAAGGTGGGCCCGGTGCGCGATGAAATTCGCAAGACCGTCGCCGAGCTGCTCGAGGTGGAAGAGGAGTTCGTCAACGTGAAGGCGACCACGACCGAGAAGTTGGGCTTTCTCGGTCGCAAAGAGGGTATTGCCGCACAGGCGGTGGTGTTGCTCGTCGATACGCGGGGGCGCTGACGGGGGTGGCCGCCGCTGGCGCGTGTGACAGCGTTCGTCCTCGCCACGGCGCGGAAACTGACGCGGGCGATTGTCGACTGACGGCGGCGGCTGCGCGGACTGTCGAGCGTGATCGAGCGCCGGGTGTACATGAACTCATTTGAGCCGGTGGACCAAGCTGGCGGACGGCCGCCGTTGGCTGGGGTTCCTGCGGCTTGGGTAGCCGCCGCCCTCGACCCGCCGCGGGCGTTTGGGTCGCCGCTTGGCATGGGTTTGCTCCGTGCTCAACCGGACGATTTCGTTGTTGAGGAAGATCTGGGGTTTGCGCCGGCCGGGACCGGGCAGCACGTGCTGTTGAAGGTCCGCAAGCGCGATGCCAACACTCAGTGGGTTGCTCGTGAGCTGGCGCGAATTTGTCGGTCTCGGCCGATGGATGTCGGATTCGCCGGCCTGAAGGATCGGCGTGCGGTTGCCGTTCAGTGGTTCACGGTCCCTAAATCAGCGCAGTCGTTGGAGGCGTGGACGACCGTCCAGACGCCTGAATTCGAAGTCCTCGAGGCCCACGCTCACACCCGTAAATTGCCGCGCGGCGCCCTTGCCGGAAACGGCTTCGTCATCCGCGTCCGTGATGTCAACGTCACCGACCAACAGTTAGCCGAACGTGTTGGGCTGATTTCTCGCCGGGGCGTACCCAACTATTTCGGCCCACAACGCTTTGGTCGTCAGGGTTCCAACCTGGCGCAAATTTCGGCTGGCCTCAGAGCGCTCAGGATGCCAGAGCGCGGATTCGTGCTGTCAGCCGGGCGCAGTTTGATTTTCAATGCCGCATTAGCCGAGCGCGTGCGCGACGGCAGCTGGGACCGGTTGGAGGCAGGTGATGTTGCCAACCTGGATGGCCGTGGCAGTGTGTTTTCTGTCGATGCCGTCGACGCGACACTCACGGACCGATGTCTCCAACTGGATATCCACCCGAGTGGCCCGATGTGGGGTCGTGGAAGTCCGGCGACAAAAGGGCGCGTGCTCGAGCTGGAGAGCAGAGTAGGGATGCAATTTCCCGAGCCAGCCGCTTTGGTGCAGGACGCCGGGATGGATCAGGAGCGCCGCAGCCTGCGCCTGGCCGTTCGAAACCTGGAGTGGACCCGCGAGCTCGATGCAATTGTGCTCCGCTTCCGCCTCACGCGCGGCAGCTTCGCAACCACCGTCCTTCGCGAGATCTTCGATGTCACCACCCCCGACGGCGATCTCGAAGGCGATACGTAACCTTACACCGGCCCGCTGCCGGCGAGCACGCGCCGCGGCGGCGAACGCTACTGATCCGCTATGTTTGACCAGCCGCGCAATCGCGTCGCCCGCGCCCCGCTGGACTACGATGCGAGCGGCGCCGGTGCCTTGCGCCGCTTGCGGGCGGAGTTATTTCGCCGGGCGTTCGGGGTTCACTGGCCAGGTGGCTAGCAACACGTAGAGGGCGCCGGTGCCCCCATCGACTTGTCGGGCTGACACGTAGGCCAGTACGGGGCCGACCCGGCGCAGGACACCGCTGATGGCACTCTTCAGTACCGGCCCGCGATGTCCTGACCGCAGGCCCTTGCCATGGATGATCCTGACGCAGCGGAAGTGACGCTCGATGGCCTTCACCAGGAACGTACGAACGGCTTCCTTGGCTTCCGCCACGGTGAGACCATGCAGGTCGATTTCCGCTTGGACTCGGTATTGACCACGGCGGAGCTTGCGTAGGACGAGCTTCTGGATACCCTCACGCGCGAACACCAGCTCTTCGCCACTGGCGAGCTCGGGATCTCCAACGTCGGCGTACAGGCTTTCCTGAAGTACCGCATGCTGATCGGCGCGCGTGAACCTTGCTCGAGGGGGCGGGCGACGAGCTGGCTCGGCAACCGGCACGTCGTAAGCTAGCGGCTTGACGTCCCGTACTGCTTCGCGGAAGAGGTCGGCATCGTTGTCATCGAGCTTGGGGTTCACGCTACCTCCGCGAAATGGAGTCAAAAACATTATAGTGGCGCGCCTTTATTTGGCTCCAGAGACCCAGACCGCTTGAAAATACTGGTCAGCAACGACGACGGCTTCCGGGCTGAAGGCATTCGCCGCCTTCGCGAGGCTCTATCGACCCTCGCCGAGGTGACGGTGGTCGCTCCCGACCGCAACCGAAGTGGCGCGAGCAACTCGCTGACCCTGGATGTCCCCTTGCGCGTCTTCGAAGCTGAGCCGGGTGTCTACTTTGTCCCCGGCACGCCGACCGACTGCGTTCATCTGGCCATCTCAGGCCTGTTTGACCACTCACACGACATGGTGGTTTCGGGAGTGAATGATGGACCGAACCTGGGCGATGACGTCCTGTATTCCGGGACAGTGGCCGCGGCGATTGAAGGGCGCTTTCTAGGACTTTCCACTATCGCCGTCTCCCTGAATACCTCAGCCGGCAGCGGGCGGAATTTTCAGACTGGAGCCGAAGTCGCTCGCCGACTGGTTGCGCAGTTACTGCGTAAACCCCTCGAACGCGCTTTAATCCTGAACGTCAATGTACCGGACCTCCCGATAGGTCAGATACGAGGGTTTCGGACCACGCGGCTCGGATTCCGACATCCATCGGAACCGGTCGTGCCGGCGAAGGACCCCCATGGCCGACAGGTTTACTGGGTGGGACCGGCAGGTCCGCAGAACGAAGCGGGACCCGGTACAGATTTTCATGCCGTCTCCGAGGGCTATGTCTCGGTGACGCCATTACAAATAGATCTAACCCGGCATTCCGCTTTGCCGGTAGTGCAGAGTTGGCTGGAAGGCATTGATGGTTGACGTTCGACTCGCTGGGATAGGTATGACGTCCGCTCGAACGCGGGACCGCCTCGTGCAAAGGCTCCGTGATCAGGGCATTACGAATCTTGCGGTGCTGGATCGAGTCAAAAACGTTCCGCGTCATATCTTCGTGGACGAGGCACTGGGCAGTCGCGCTTACGAAGACACCGCTCTGCCCATCGGCTTCGGTCAAACAATTTCGCAGCCCTACATAGTTGCGCGCATGACAGAGGCGCTCTTGGAGGGAGGTCCTCTTCACAACGTACTGGAAGTAGGGACCGGCTGCGGTTATCAGACAGCTGTCCTCTCACCGCTCGTTGATCGCATCTACACGATCGAGCGCATCGAGCCCTTAATGATCCGCGCCAGGGAGCGTATCAAGGAGCTCGGGATTCGAAACGTCCGATTCCGTTACGGAGATGGCATCGCTGGCTGGAAGGCGCACGCTCCATTCGACGGGATACTGGTCGCGGCAGCTCCCCTGAGTGTGCCGGAAGCGCTTCTTCAGCAATTGAAAATCGGCGGACGCCTGCTCGTTCCGGTCGGACCGGAAGGCGAGCAACAGTTGATTCGCTTTACCCGCAAGGAACAGAGAATCGAGAAGGAATCGCTGGGTCCGGTTGCATTCGTACCGCTGCTCGGCGGAATGGCCTGACCAGTGTTTCAACATTAAGTGACGTGCTCAACCTACTGAAGGGAAAGGTGTTTACCGAAAACTCTGGTTCACGGACGTTGGCGTAGAAAATTGCTTGGTATATCAGTGGGTCAGGTCCGCCATCCGCGCGTGTTGGGGTAAGGTTGGAAGGAGGAAAACTCTTGCTGGCGCAAAGGACTTGCGCATTTATCTATCGCGCCCTTAAGATCGGCTCCGTCGCCTAACAACGACATTCCGCAAGCAAGCGGACTGAAGAAGACACAGGGAGGAGGGGAGTCGAGACAAAAGCAATAAGGCGGCAAGAAAAAGAAAACGAAGACAGTTGTTCGAGTCTGTCAGCTTCGAATGATTGTTAGATTGGTTAAGCCCCTTCCCCTGTGTCTTTTTCAGCCCGCTTGCAGCGGGCAACTTTCAAGCCGGTCGAGGCGACCGGCTCCATATAGCGTAAGAAGGCAGTGCCAGCGTCAGCGCTGTGCGCGACCGGCTCCATGTATCGTAAGAGGGCAGTGCCAGCGTCAGTTCAGTACGCGACCGGCACCAGCAGGCGCGCCCGCGCCGAAACTACTTCAGGAACAACGCCGCGGCGACGCGACGGTCTTCCTGGACCAGGATGTTAAACGTCCTGCACGCCGCTCCCAGGTCCATCGCCTCCAATCCGATCTTTTTAGCCGTGAACGCCGCGCGAACTGCCGCTGTGGGGAAACGCTGCCGGGAGCCCGTGCCGAGCAAAACCAACTCCGGCTGCAGCTCGAAGATGGGCTCCAGGTGATTCACCTGCAGGTCATCCAGCGTGGCCGGTGGCCAGTTGGCGATGAGGGCGTCGGCCATGACAATGCAGCTCGAGCGGATGCTGTGCTCGCCGATCCTCACCTCTTCGGATGAATACGAACGGATGAAATTGAGGTCCGGGTTGTTTTCGAGGGTGAATTTCATCGCTCCATTTTGCCGAATATAATGCCGCGTGCACGAACTCGTTCTCGTCCTCTCTGATTTCTACGTTTCGCAGGAAGCGCCCGACCGCGAGCTACCAGCCGGGGTCACGCTGCCTGGCTTTCTGCACGTCGCGCGTTTCGGCACACGCTCGCAATTATCGAGCGGATGGCGGCCGTGGCTGAGCCGATGGCTCCTCGGCGCCGATGCTGGCGCGACAGCAATTGTCGCCGCCGCGTCATCGCCGATGGCGAGACGCGCGACCGCGATTTCGCGCGAAGCGGTCGCAATTGCGCGATCGGCACCGGAGCATGCGCAGAGCGGCCCAGCGCAAAACGTCGCCTGGATGGCGACGCCCATGCACCTCATCGCGGGCATGACCAGCGTCCACGTCGATCGCCGCAGCATCCTCCGCCTCGATGCCGCTGACCAGGCGACGCTCGCCGGTGATTTCCGGCGCGTGTTCCACGACTCCGGTTTTCTCTTACAGCCACTGGAAGCAGGTGACTTCCTGATGTTGGGACCGGAGATGCCACGCGCGGAAACGCGAGAGCCCGCGCGAGCGCTTGGAGGCAGCATGGGCCAACAAGCGGATAGCTCGATCGCGCTGCGACGATTGGGCGCTGAAATTGAAATGTGGTTGCACGACCACCCGATCAACGACACCCGTCGCCGCCGTGGCGAGTTGCCAGTAACGTCGCTGTGGTTATGGGGCGCCGGCGCCATCCCCGCCCGCGGCGATGTTGGTATCGCGCGCAGCGGCGCGAAGGGTGGTCCGCTAACTGCGGTTATTGCTGGCGATTCACCCGACCCCGCGCATGGCGCTGGCAATTCATCCGGCGTCGCGGGTAGCGCGGGCGATTCACCCAACCCCGCGGGTGGCGCGCTGGCCTTCGGTCGCGACTCCTACCTGCAAGGCCTTTGGGCCATGCGCGGAGCAAAAGTTGCCCCATTGCCTCAGCAGCTGGCCGACGTCTTCGGCTATCCTCGCGCGCAACGCGCGGTGCTCGTCATAGAAATCGGTCTGATGCTGCAAACCAATCCGAAGTGGACCTTCTTTGAAGCCATCGCCGACATTGATCGCCTTTTCATCGCTCCCGCAGTCGAGGCATTGAATCGCGGTCAGTACGATCGCCTCGTTGTTCTTGCGAATGATTACGAGCTGACGCTGCGTGCGCGCGACCGATTGAAGTTCTGGCGGCGCGCGCCGTCAGGATTGTCAGGACTGCAATGAGCCAGCCGCCGTCTTCGTCATCTCCGGCGAGCGTGGGCTCGCTGCTGGCATCGCTCCTGAAGCCACAGCCGAGCGCCACCGACGCCCAAGCGTCCACGGTTCGTCCGTCTTCAGCTTCGGACGGCGCCGCGGCTCAGGCCAGCGTCGCCCCCGGCGGCACCGGCTCGGCGGCTCTTGCGGCCGCAAGCGACGCGCTGCCACCGAGCACTGCGCCAGCGATCGGCACCCCCAAGCTGGCAACCAACATGGGTCCGCTCCGCGTCGTCCGCCGAGAGGGCGCCAACGATTGCGCGGGTGCTTTCGCCAACGACATGCACCCGGTCCTGCAACGCATCTACACAGCACGCGGCATCCGCTCCGCCTCCGACCTGAATGTCTCACTGGACAAGCTCCACCCAGTCGGCACGTTGGAAGGAATCCCAGCGGCGGTGGACTTGCTGCTCGAACACCGCGAGAAAGGCAAGATTCTGGTCGTAGGCGACTTCGATGCCGACGGCGCAACGAGCACTGTGGTGATGGTCCGCGCGCTCAGCGCGTGGGGCTTTGCGTCTGTTGATTTCCTGGTTCCGAATCGCTTCGAGTTCGGCTATGGCCTGACGCCGGAAATCGTTACGCTTGCTGCGACTAGGAAGCCGACTCTGATTGTCACCGTCGACAACGGCATCTCCAGCCTCGCTGGAGTCGACGCAGCGCGCTCCCATGGAATCGCCGTTCTCATCACCGATCATCATCTCCCAGGCACGGCGACGCCCGCCGCAAACGTCATCGTCAATCCGAATCTTCCAGGCAGTCAGTTCGCAAGCAGAGCGCTTGCGGGCGTCGGCGTCGCTTTCTACGTGATGGCTGCCGTCAAACGTCGGCTGGATGAGCTGAAGCTGACTCCGGCACACGCACCCAGTGTTTCCCAATTTCTGGATCTGGTTGCTCTCGGTACGGTCGCCGACTTAGTGCCACTGGATGGAAACAATCGGGTATTGGTGTCGCAAGGACTCAAACGCATCCGCGCCAGCCGATGTGTCCCCGGTATCTCAGCACTGCTGGCAATCGCATCGCGAGCAATAGAGGACATCACCGCCACCGATCTCGGCTTCGCGGTTGCACCACGACTGAATGCCGCCGGCCGGATCGACGACATGTCGATCGGCATCCAATGTCTGCTTGCGGATGACCCCGCAGTAGCGAGGACACTCGCCGAGCGTTTGAACGAACTCAACGTCGAGCGTCGAACCATCGAAGCGCGCATGCAGACAGAGGCCCTCAGCGCAGTGCGTCAATTGCGCGACCCGGGTCCACGCGCGCTTCAACGAAGCGGTGTTTGCCTCTTCGATGAATCATGGCACCAAGGCGTTGTCGGCCTCGTCGCGAGCCGCGTGAAGGATCGAATTCGCCGCCCCGTAATTGCCTTTGCGCTCGCAGGCGAGGACCAGCTCCGTGGGTCAGCGCGCTCCGTTGCCGGCATCCACATAAGAGACGTGCTGGATGCAATCGCAGCACGCCAACCTGAGCTCATCAGTAAATTCGGCGGCCACGCAATGGCAGCCGGCCTCACCGTCCAGCGCCAACTTCTGGACGCGTTCGCCAAGGCGTTCGATGAAGAGGTTCAACGATGGGCAGCACGAAGCGCCGGAGCCGATGCGGTTGAAACAGACGGCGAACTCACTGTGCAGGAAATCGCCCTCGAAACCGCCCGCGCCATAAAAGCCGGTGGGCCTTGGGGGCAGGCATTCCCAGAGCCCTGTTTCGATGGCGTATTCACCATCCGTAACACCCGCGTGGTGGGTGAACGTCACTTGAAAATGTGGGTCGAGGTTCCCAAAACCGGTCGTTCCTTCGACGCAATCGCCTTCAATTTCATTGAGGAACCCGAGAGCTTCACGCCGCCGGAAGGCGCCGTGCAGCTCGTCTATCGGCTCGATGTGAATGAATATCAGGGGGAGCGCCGCCTGCAACTGCTGGTCGACCACGTCCTTCCCGGGCCTGAATTGGCAATCGCGTCCCGCGCCGTTTAGCATCCGCAGCTCATTTTCACTCGCCGCCCCGGCGGCGATTTTCGAGGCACCGTCCAGATGGAAGTCAATCAGCTCAAGCGTCAGCTAAAGGATCTCGGGGAGCGTATTGCTCTTCTTCGGGGGTTTCTTTGAGTACGACCAGAAGAAAGAACGCCTGGAAGAGGTGACCCGTGAGCTGGAGGACCCGGCAATCTGGCAAAACCAGGAGCGCGCACAGGAGCTAGGCAAGGAGCGGGCGCGCCTCGCGGCCGCCGTCGAGGAAATCGACAAGGCCACCAAGGGCATCGCCGATGCCAGCGAATTGCTGGAGCTGGCCGAAAGCGAGAACGATGAAGCGGCTGCGAAGGACATCGAGTCCGAGGCGCAGCCTCTCGAGGCGGATGTCCGTCGCCTCGAGCTCAAGCGGATGTTCACCAACGAGATGGACTCGCACAACGCCTTCCTGGACATCCAGGCCGGCGCGGGTGGTACCGAGGCGCAGGATTGGGCGCAGATGCTCTTGCGAATGTACCTGCGCTGGGGCGCTGCACGTGGCTTCACCTGCGAAGTCATCGACTCCAACCCGGGTGAAGTGGCGGGTATGAAGAGCGCGACCGTGGAAATCAAAGGCGACTACGCCTACGGCTGGTTGCGCACCGAGACGGGCGTGCATCGGCTGGTGCGCAAGTCACCGTTCGACTCCGGCAACCGGCGTCATACGTCCTTTGCGTCCGTGTTCGTTTCGCCGGAAGTGGACGAAGACATCGATATCGAAATCAATCCGGCTGACTTGAAAACCGATGTCTACCGCTCCTCCGGCGCGGGTGGTCAGCACGTCAACAAGACGGAGTCGGCCGTGCGTATTACGCACATGCCCACGGGCATCGTGGTCGCGTGTCAGAACGAACGCAGCCAGCACAAGAATCGCTCCACCGCAATGAAGATGTTGAAGGCCAAGCTCTACGAGCTCGAAGTCAACAAGCGCAACGCGGCGGCCAAAGTCCTCGAGGACTCCAAGTCCGACGTGAGCTGGGGCAACCAGATCCGTTCCTACGTGCTCGACCAATCCCGTATCAAGGATCTGCGGACTGGCGTGGAAGTGGGTAACACCACGGCCGTGCTGGACGGCGATCTCGATCAGTTTCTGGAGGCCTCCTTGAAGGCCGGTGTCTAACATCATGACTGACAGCTCAAACAACGTTCCTGGTGACAACGCGCCGGTCGACGAGAACAAGCTCATTGCCGAGCGCCGGGCAAAGCTCGCGCAATTGCGCGAAGCCGCCGGCGCCAGCGGCGGTGGCGGCACCAGCGGCGGCAGCGCATTCCCCAATGACTTCCGCCGCGATTCCCTCGCCGGCCAGTTGCACGACGCATTTGGCGAACGCGATGCCGCGTGGCTGGAAGCCAACCCGACGCGTGTGCAGGTTGGCGGACGCATCCTGTTCAAGCGGATCATGGGCAAGGCCAGCTTCGCGAAAATCTCGGACCGCACCGGCCAGATCCAGTTGTTCCTGCAGCAGGAACCGCTGGGTGCGTCGTACGATGCCTTCAAAGGTTGGGATGTCGGCGACATCGTCGGCGCCAGCGGCGTGTTGTTTCGGACGAGGACCAACGAGTTGTCCGTCCGCGTGGATAGTCTGCGCCTGCTGGTGAAGTCCCTGCGGCCTTTGCCTGACAAGTGGCACGGCCTGGCTGACATGGAAACGCGCTATCGGCAGCGCTATGTTGATTTGATTGTCAACGAAGCGAGCCGCAACGTCTTCATGACGCGGACGCGCATCGTTCGGTTCCTGCGGAATTACCTGGATGCGCTCGACTTCATTGAGGTTGAGACGCCCATGATGCAGCCGATTCCAGGGGGCGCCGCGGCGAAGCCATTTATCACGCATCACAATGCGCTCGATGTGGACATGTACCTGCGGATTGCGCCGGAGCTCTATCTGAAGCGCCTCGTCGTCGGCGGTTTCGAACGCGTCTACGAAATCAACCGCAACTTCCGCAACGAAGGGCTCTCCACCCGCCACAACCCCGAATTCACCATGCTCGAGCTGTATCTCGCCTACGGTGACTACCAGGATCTCATGGACTGGGTTGAGAAGGCGTTGCGCTCCATGGCGGTCGCTATCCATGGCTCCACAAAGATGGTGTATCAGGGCCGTGACTATGATTTCGGCGTGCCGTTCCGGCGGATCACCGTCGAGCAGGCGATCATTACCAACAATCCGGGTATTGATCCGCTGTCGCTGCGCGATCTGACGTACCTGCGCTCCTTCTGCGAACGGCTCGGAATTGCGGTCAATCAGCACGACGGCGCAGGCAAGTTGCAGATGGAAATCTTCGACAAGACGGCGGAAGCCACGTTGCTCGATCCCACATTCGTGTATGCGTATCCGGCGGAAGTTTCGCCGCTGTCGCGCGCGAATGACGCGGATCCGTTTCTCACGGACCGGTTCGAGTTCTACCTGTCGGGGCGCGAGCTGGCGAATGGCTTCTCGGAATTGAACGACCCCGAGGACCAGGCGGCTCGTTTCAGGGCGCAGGTGGCGCGGAAAGATCGCGGTGACGAAGAGGCGATGTTCTACGACGCGGATTACGTTCGCGCGCTGGAGTACGGCATGCCTCCGACGGCAGGACTCGGCGTCGGTATCGATCGGTTGGTGATGTTCTTCACCGATTCACCGTCGATCCGCGATGTCATCCTGTTTCCGCATATGCGGCCGGAGTCCGAGTAATTGAGTCATGCGCCGATTGGCGTGTTTGATTCTGGGGTGGGGGGGCTTACGGTTCTACAGGCGTTGACCGCCAGGATGCCGCGTGAGCACTTTGTCTACCTGGGAGACACGGCACGCCTGCCTTATGGCACCAAGAGTCCTGAGACAGTTGCGCGGTATTCGCTTCAAGCCGCGCAGGCCCTGACCCGATACGGGGTCAAGTGCCTCGTCATTGCATGCAATACGGCCTCGTCAGTGGGGTTATCCGCCATCCGGAAGCAGATTGAAAATGTGCCGGTCATCGGTGTAATCGAGCCAGGGGCGCTGGCAGCTTGCGCTGCTTCGCCCACCGGGAAAATAGCCGTCATTGCTACCGAAGGGACCGTACGCGGCGGCGCCTATCAACAGGCGATTCTTCGATGCCGGCCGGATGCGCGTGTGACTGCGGAGCCCGCCCCGTTATTTGTGGCGCTCGCAGAGGAAGGGCTCAATGAGGGGCCCATTGCGAATGAAATCGCAAAGCATTACCTGAAACCGATGTTTGCGACCGGTGCGGATACTCCGGACACGTTGGTGCTGGGATGTACGCATTTCCCAATGGTGGCCGGCGCGATCCGCCAGGCCGTGGGACCGAACGTGCGGATCGTCGATTCCGCCGAAACCACGGCGGTGAGCGTCGATGCGCAGCTTCAGAAGGCAGGCCTCTCCAACACGAGCCGGGACGGTGGGTCCGTGCGATTGCTGGCCACAGATGGAAGAGAGCGGTTCGCGAGAGTAGGCAGTCGCTTTCTGAACCGGGCAATCGAGCCGGACGAAGTCGAGTTGGTCGACCTGTAGCGCCGGTTTACTCAGGAAGTGGATAGGGCAGGGCCACCTGCTCAGCATCCACAATCATAATTCCCGGTGAAATCTCTGGAGCCGGTGTGGATCCCCCGGTCAATGCAGCAGCCGCAGCTACGGTGGGCGCCACTGAGGCCGCAGCAACCGGCGCGAGCGTTGGATCAATAATCGGTCCCGCAACCGGCGGCGCAGAGGGGTCCGTCACGGGTGGTGCACCGGGGTGAATCGCCTGTGTAGTAACACTGCTCGTCGCAGAAGGTGCAACTGCGGCCTCCGAGGCTAGCGATACGACCGCCAAAAAATCACACCGTCCATCCGCCAACGGCGCACTCAACACAACCTTGAAAGTCCGCCCGTCAGTCAATTGCCCGGCATCACCGGGCGAAAGCTGGCAAGCGCCCCGCGACACAAACCGTTGCATGCGCCGCTTCACCCGCCCCCGATAGTGGGCGCGGGCAATAACCTCCTGCCCCGTATAGCACCCCTTGTCGAATGCAATGCCTCCAAGGGCATCGAGATTCAACATCTGTGCCACGAATTCTTCCGAGGTGGCCGCATACACCTGCGGCTGACCCGCCGCGACCTCGAGCCGCTGCCACGTGGCGCGGTCAGCAGGCGTGTAATCCAACAAGGGGAACGCCCCCAACGCTCCAACGGCATCCGCCGATGAGGCCGGCGCGATGGCTAACCAACGAGGTGGTTCATTGCCCACGCGTACGAACACCGCCCGTTCGCCCCGCGACTGAGTCGCGATCGTCTGAGTCCCAACCGTGACAGGCAAGTCGGTCGCGGCATCAGCGCCGTCTGCCGGGCCGGCGTCTATCAATCCGACCACCCGCCAGGACGCGGACTCGTCGGCGACCTTCACCTTCGCCCGTAAAATATATTTCGCGAGCCGCGCCGCCACAGAGCCGGCAAGCTCGCGAGGCACGAGGGCAAGGATGTCATCCACATCCCAATGCACGAGCCTCAGCAACGCAATGGTCCGTCCCTGAGGATTGTGAAACCCCGCCAGGATCGACTGCCCGGCGCCGAGCTTGGAAACATCGTTCGATAACTGGCCCTGCAGGAATTTGACCGCATCGGCGCCGCGTACGCGGATCAGCCCTGTGTCCTCCAGGTGAATTCCTTCCAGTGCTGTGCGCATAGGTGGATTCTGGCAGAATTGACCGGCTATGCAGAATGCCTCAGAAGCAGGAGCTGAACCCATCGCTTCAGCGCCCGAATCGTCCCAGGCCCCCAGTCAGGCCACCAGCGAAGCTGCGGCTTCGGCGGCATCGCATCAACCCTCCCGGCAATCGCAGAAGCCCATTGAGCTGGGTGGACCTGCAGGTCCCGAGCCCACGCGGTTTGGTGATTGGGAGCGCAAGGGACGCTGCATCGACTTCTAATATCCTACTTATTCGGCCCCTTAAGTCCTTGCAGGAGCACAATGCGGCGCCTGCTACGGAGCACACCAGAACACAATGCGCGCACGACCACTCTCGCCACACCTGTCCATCTACAGGTTGTCACGCTATTCGCTGTTGTCATCCATCACCAACCGCATCACCGGCGTCATCCTGTCCGTTGGACTTCTGGTCCTGGTCTACTGGCTGATGGCGGTCGCGAGCAGCAATCGCGAATACCTCCGGGCCCATGAAATCCTGTCCTCCGGCTTTTTCAAACTCATCTACGCGGGCCTGCTCATCGCGTTCTGTTATCACCTGGTCGCCGGCATCCGGCACCTGACGTGGGATACAGGCCGTGGTCTCGAGCGAGCGCAGGCCAAGCGCAGCACCTACATCGTGGTTGCAGCGACAGTCCTACTCGTTGTGGTCCTGGGCTATTGGCTGTTCCTGGCCGCGGGGCGTGCATCATGAAGAGTTTGCGCAGTCCCCTCGGAACGGTCGCGGGCCTGGGTTCGGCCAAGAGTGGTGTGCATCACTGGTGGCTGCAGCGCCTGACCTCCATCGCGCTGGTGCCGTTGACCATCTGGTTCACGGTGTCATTGCTGTCCCTGCCATCACTCGATCACGTCACTGTGATCTCGTGGATGGCGCAGAGCTGGACGGCGCTCCTGTTGATCCTGCTGGTGCTCGTGGCGACCTGGCACTCCCAACTGGGCGTACGAGTTGTCGTCGAAGATTACGTACATAACACCGCGTCGAGGACTCTGATACTCGTGATACTGACCTTTGTGCACGCCTTCCTGGCAGTGGCCGGCGTGTTTGCGATCCTGAAAGTCGCTTTTGGAGGCGCGGCGTGAGCGCCTACGAATTCATCGATCACACCTACGACGTGCTGGTTGTAGGGGCCGGCGGTGCCGGACTTCGCGCAACACTCGGGCTCGCGGAAGCGGGTCTGAAGACCGCGTGTATTTCAAAGCTCTTCCCCACTCGCAGTCACACCGTGGCCGCTCAGGGCGGCATCAGCGCGGCTCTTGGCAACATGGGTGAGGATGACTGGCGCTGGCACATGTATGACACGGTCAAAGGTTCCGACTGGCTCGGTGACCAGGACGCGATCGAGTTCATGTGCAAGGAGGCGCCCGCGGCCGTCATCGAGCTGGAGCATTATGGCGTCCCGTTTTCGCGGACCGAGCAAGGTCGGATTTACCAGCGGCCGTTCGGTGGCATGACCACCCACTTCGGCAAGGGGATTGCACAGCGGACCTGTGCGGCGGCGGACCGTACCGGTCACGCGATGCTCCACACCCTTTATCAGCAGTCGATCCGTCATGCCGCGACGTTTTTCATCGAGTACTTCGCAATCGACCTGATCATGGAAAATGGCGTGTGCCGCGGCGTGGTCGCCATCGACATGATGGAAGGCAAGATTCACCGCTTCCGTTCGCACATGACGATTCTCGCCACAGGCGGTTATGGCCGCGCGTACTTCTCCTGCACCTCCGCGCATTCATGCACCGGTGATGGCAACGCCATGGTGTTGCGTGCCGGCCTGCCGCTGCAGGACATGGAGTTCGTGCAATTCCATCCAACCGGAATCTACGGCGCGGGCTGCCTGATTACTGAGGGGGCACGAGGCGAGGGCGGCTACCTGACCAATTCAAAGGGCGAGCGCTTCATGGAGCGCTATGCACCCAACGCGAAAGATCTCGCCTCACGTGATGTCGTCAGCCGCGCAATGACTGTTGAGGTCCGCGAAGGGCGGGGCGTAGGCGCCGAGCACGACCACATCGAGTTGCACCTGGAGCACCTGGGTCCGGAAGTCATCCACGAGCGCCTGCCTGGCATCGCCGAGACCGCGCGGATTTTCTCCGGCGTCGATGTGACGAAGCAGCCCATCCCCGTGCAGCCGACAGTTCACTACAACATGGGCGGAATCCCATGCAATTATCACGGCGAGGTCGTCAACACCCAGGGCGTCGTCCCCGGGCTGATGGCGGTTGGTGAGGCCGCCTGCGTTTCAGTGCACGGCGCCAACCGGCTCGGATCCAACTCTCTGTTGGATCTGGTGGTGTTTGGCCGCGAGGCGGCTCGACGCTGCGCCGAGATCGTGAAGCCAGGCGTGGGCCACAAGCCGCTACCGAAGGATGGTGCGGACCTTGCCGTGCAGCGTCTCGACAGATACAGAAACGCCAACGGCGCCAGGCCCACCGCCGAGATCCGCCTGGAAATGCAGAAGACCATGCAGCGTGATGCCGCCGTCTTCCGCACCGGTGAGTCGCTCAATGAGGGAATCGGCAAGCTCCAGAAGACGTTCGACACCTTCCCGGATGTGCGGGTGACCGATCGTTCGCTCGTCTGGAACACGGACCTGATTGAAACGATGGAGCTGGAGAACTTGTTACTCCAGGCCACCGCCACCATTCATTCTGCAGCCAATCGCAAGGAGAGCCGTGGGGCGCAGGCGCGCGAGGACTATCCGAACCGCGATGACGCCGGCTGGATGAAACATACGTTGGTGTGGGTCGATGGACCGGGGCGGGTTCGGTTTGACTACCGGCCCGTGCATCTGGAAACACTGACGGACGAAGTCGAAACGATTCCCCCAAAGGCGCGCACGTACTGACATGGCCGAATTCAGCCTCCCTGCGAACTCCCGCATCCGACCTGGCAAGGTCCACAAGTCTCCCGGCTCTGCGACCCGCACTTTCCGGATCTACCGATTCGAGCCCGAGTCGAATGAGAATCCGCGTGTCGACACGTTTGAGGTGGATCTGAAGGGCGTGGGACCGATGGTTCTGGATGCCCTGATCCACATCAAGTCGACCCTCGACTCGAGCCTCACTTTCCGGCGCTCCTGCCGCGAAGGCATCTGTGGCTCCTGTGCAATGAACATCGACGGGTTGAACCGGCTCGCCTGCACCACCTCGATGGAGGACCTGGGCTCGACCGTGGCGATCTATCCGCTACCCCACATGCCGGTCGTCAAAGACCTCGTGCCGGATTTGACCAACTTTTACGCCCAGTACGCCTCCGTCAAGCCGTGGCTCCAGACCCGCACCCCGCCGCCGCCGGACCAGGAGCGCCTGCAGTCGAAGGAAGACCAGGAGAAGATCGATCGGCCGGCGGCCTGTATCCTGTGTGCCTGCTGCTCCACCTCGTGCCCCAGCTACTGGTGGAACAGCGATCGGTACCTCGGGCCCGCCGCTTTGCTGGCGGCATATCGTTGGATCATCGACAGCCGGGATGAGGCCACCGGCGAGCGGCTCGATGAGCTGGAAGACCCCTTCCGGCTGTACCGGTGTCATACGATCATGAATTGCACGGACGTCTGCCCGAAGGACCTGAACCCGGCCCGGGCCATTGCGGAGATCAAGAAAATGATGGTGGAGCGACAGTCCTGAAAGTGACTGCCCATGCGGATGCCCTGGATGCGCAAGCCCGCCGCCTGCTGTGGCGGTGTCGCCGGGGTATGAAAGAGCTGGACGTTCTGCTGGAGCGTTATGTCCGCTCGCAGGTGGCGGGGGCCTCGCCGCAGGACCGCGCCACCCTCGATCAACTTCTGGAGCTACCCGATCCCGTGCTGGCCGACCACCTGTTCGGTCACACTCCCGTCAACGACCCCCGGATGGCCTCTCTGGTGGCGGCAATCCGTAACTGCCGACCCGGAGCCGGGCCCGGCCAGGTTGGAGAATATCTTTGAGCCCCCTGAACTTTAATGGGGCGAGTGGGTCTATTCAGGTCGCGGCGCGGCGGCCATTTACCCTGCGGGAGTAAGGCGCCATGAGCGCCGATGTAAGCGATCTCAGCCTGGTTCGACGCGTCCAAGGCGGCGACAAGGGCGCGTTCGATGCGCTGGTGCGCAAGTACCAGCACAAACTCGTCAAGCTCGTTATGCGGTATGTGCGCAATCCGGCCGAAGCCGAGGACATCGCCCAGGAGGCATTCATCAAGGCCTATCGGGCCTTGCCGCAGTTTCGCGGTGACAGTGCCTTTTACACCTGGCTGTACCGCATC
>Ga0207703_10000662_pt1 | contig 34434 bp, 30 predicted proteins | sample KBSSwiS12_FD_184304 | JGI IMG/M metagenome (GOLD analysis project Ga0207703, IMG submission 184304) | Switchgrass rhizosphere microbial communities from Kellogg Biological Station, Michigan, USA - KBS Switchgrass S1-2 (SPAdes) (version 2) | ecosystem: Host-associated > Plants > Roots >... | reverse complement strand
CGAGCGCGGCCTCGAGCAGGTCGGGCGTGTCGGCCGACGCATCGGCATAGAAGCCCGCGTCGAATCCGACGGATGTGATGGCGCCACTCGGCTCGCCGGTCGAAACTTCCAGGCGATAGCGGCCCCATTTCACCGGCAGCGACAGCCGCGCCGGCTTGTCGGCAGAGGCATCAATGGTGCCGTTCGCAACGCGTTCGGTGCGCTTGACCGGCTCGTACTCCCACTGGCCGTTCTGTCGGTACCACTGATAGCTGGTTTCAACCCTCAGCAGGTCGTAGCGCAGTCCCGGCTTCGCGAGCGTATTGCCATCCGGCGTCGCCATCACGACGTCGAACTCCGCATTGGCGCCGTCGGCGAGCGAGCGGCCGGAGAACATCGGCTTGATGCCGATCATCGGCGCCTCGGGCGTGACCGGAAACGTCAGCTTGCGCTCGACCGCGCGCCCCCCCGACTCCGCCATCCTCACCGTGATCTGCGCTTCCAGCGGACGCGTGCTGGCGGGTAGCTCGCCAAGCTTTACGGGAAAAGTCGCCTTGCCCGACGCGTCGGTGGCTGGCAGATCGTCCAGATCTTCGCGAGCGGCGGTGACCTCGTCATCGGACAACCCGAAGGCATAGCCCGGGAATCCGGTGCGCTCCTTTGCAACGCCGACGGTGACCTCTCCGGATAAATCGAGCCTGGAGGCCGGCGCGCCGTAAAGGAAATGACCGTCTACGCTGAGCTGCGCCGGCGCGTTGCGTGAAAGTCCCTTGGCCATCGATGCGAGGGAAAACTCGATGCGGTCGGGCACGTAGTCCTCGACCATGAACGTGGTTTCGCCGACCGGCGGCTGCTTCGGATCGGTGTAGGCCGCCACCCGCCACGTCCCGGTCGAGGCCGAGGCGACGATCGGCACGGTGAGCGAGCGTCCGCCGAGGCCGCCGTCGGCCACGACAGCGCGTTTGTATTCGACGCCATCGGGGCGCTCGACCACTACGGTCAAAGGCACATTCAGCGCCGCCGCGCCGCGCGAATCGCGCAGGAGCGCGGTGATGGCGACGCTCTCGCCGGTGCGATAGACGCCACGCTCCGTGTAGACAAAAGCATCGAGTCCGGCCGGAATCGCGCGGCCCGCGACGCCGCGATCGGACAAATCGAAGGCGGGCGATTTCAGGCTCAGGAAAGCGTAGTCATTCTTCTCGGCCGCAACGATCGCCGCAGGCGCGAGCCCGCCCTCACCCCGCGCCAGGCCCGCTTCAAAATGAAGGAAGCCGTTGCGATCGGTCTGCCGGACGGCGAGCTGCTCGTTGTTGCGCGCCATCAGACGCACCTCGACGCTGCCGCGCGCATCGGCCGTCGCAAGTGAATGGACAAAGACGTCGATGCCGTCGTGCGTCGTATAGGCCGTGAGCCCGAGATCCGAAACGACAAACCACTGTGTCGCCTGCTGGCCGTAGTCGTTCGACACGGTATCCTTCGGCTCCGCCGTCATGGCGTAGACACCGGGACTGAGATCCTTGACCGCCTGGTCGAGCGGGAAAGCGGTCGTCACTTCGGTATTGAGCTTCGACTCGACGGCAAGCTCGCCGCTCCACACCTTGGCGCCGCGCTCATTGCCCAGTCGCTCGGCCTGGTAACGGCTCACGTTGCGCTGGAAATTGTAACCGAGAAGCGTATCGATCAGATTGCGATCACCGATCCGGTAGATCGACAGCGTCACCGCCTGAGTGTTGACGCTGAGCACCGGAATGCCGCGTTGCCCCGTGCGCGGCAGCACATAGGCCTTGCCGGAAAATCGCACGAAGGGCTTGCGGTCACGCACGAAGATCGTGAACTCGGCCGATTTCGCAAGCGTTTCTTTGACGACCGACGGCAGACCCGCGCGTAGCGTCACTGCGTAGCGTTCGCCGTGCTTGAGGCCTTCGACGCAAAGCTGCTTCTCGCTTGCGGCAATCGCAGGCCTTTCGATGCCCGCAACGGCGACAAAAGGAGAGAAGTCGGTGCGCCTGCCCGGCAGCTCCTCGGAGAACTGGAAGCAAGCGCGCGGTGAAATCGAATCAGAATCGACCGTATAGTCGAGCAGCCTGAACCCGTGTTCGGCCCGCAGTTTTTCGTACTGGCTGCGAAGGTCGGCCGTTTCCCTCAGCTCGAGCGACAGGCGCAGCGAATCGAGCGCGCCGCGCCACTGCTGCCGGTCGGCAAGCGTCCGGCCGAGAACTGACAGGCTGTCGGCCTCGACGTTGCGGTCGCGCGCGCGCTGGTACGCGATGTAGGCGGCGGTCGACGCACGATCGAGCAACAGCGCTTTCTCGCGGTCGTCGCGCGGCTTGATCTGCAGCACGGCGCGCGACAGCCGCAACCAGCTCGTCGCATCGTCCGGCGCGGCGGCGACAAGCTGGCCGAGCACCAGCATGCCGGCGCGGAAATCGTTCTTCTGAAAGGCGGCATCGGCATCGCGCCGCAGCGTGGCGGCGGGCTTTCCGACATTGCCGGCATCGCTTTTGATCTGTGCCTCGAGCTTGATCGCCGCCTCGTCGAGCCCGCTCGGCTTGAACGCCTTGTCCGCCGCGAGCGCAGCCGCAAAGACAAGAGCAACGAGCGCGGCGGCAAGGCCGGCGCGAACGAGACAGCGCATGGAATGAACCCTCCCGCGGCAGCGGTTCGCCGCAGCCCTCATTTCAGGTCCGGATGGTGTCGAGGACATGGCCGAAAAGATGCAACACCCCCTCCAGCCGGTGCGGCAAACCGCCTGGGCATTGGAATTGATACGACGATCAATCGGCTCAGCCAATATCTTCAAAAGTCGGATGAGTTACTTAAAGGATTACGCTAAGGGTTTAATCTAACAATAGAAATGTGCGCGAACGGGGGACCTCCAATTGCATCATCCGGCACGCCCCCACTGCCGCTGTAACGCGATTAAAATGTTTTTCGCCAGTAATGGCATCAGCCGTCCGGCACAGGTAAACCGAGAGGGACCGACCCCGTAGCTCAGCCGGATAGAGCATCAGCCTTCTAAGCTGAGGGTCGCTGGTTCGAATCCAGCCGGGGTCGCCACTCTTTCAATGGGTTATGGTTTGCGGACGCCGTTTTTCATGTTGCGGCATGTCGCATCTGTTCCCGTTTATTTCCGGCCATTTCCAAACACTCCCAGAAACTCCACGCGACATGCTTGCAACATGATCGGAGGCGGCCGACTCTGGTGGTCTAAGGGGATTCTCTGATGACCAAGAAAAAACGGTCACCAAAAGTTAGCAAACTTGGCCCCGCAAAAAAGCGCCGACTTAAAGACAAGTCCGCTGGCATTGGATCCTCCATCGCAGCGGCGTCAGGCAGTGCTGCCGGTACGGGTGGCGCGGCAGCCTTCGCCAAGCCACTCTTTCCGTTGCGGGTAGGAGAACGCGTGATCAACCCGGCCGCTCTTGATCCGGCCATGACGCCCCCCGGCGTTGGTGCGCAGAGCGGTGGCGACGCCCTCAGGGCTGGCGCAGTCACCCCGACGATCTACCCCGACAGCCCCCTAGGACTAGCAATCGTTCAAAACTATGTGGCGATAAATTTTCAAACTGAAGAGTTCGGGCGGTTCAACAAAAACATTGAAGCGCTGCTTGCCGAACTTCGTCAATCAAATGAAATTTCTGGTGAACTTCGAGATCAGCTGGTTTCTGAGTTGAGGGCCGGCAGGGAAATCATTTCTGGACCAAAGCCTCAACGCGATCTACTCGATTTATTGTTAGTGAAACCTCTAAAATGGCTGGCGGAGAAGTCGGGGACGGCTATCGTCAGCAAACTGGCCGCCGATGCTTTGGGATGGCTTTTGAAGATGATTGGAGCCATCTGAAGCCGCCGGATGACCTTCCGGCACGGTGTTCATCAACTACCCGTTAAGTATGCGTTAACCAAAGCGCTCCACCGTGAGTCCAACGGAGAAGACTATGAAAAGAGTTGGATCAAAGGTGACTGCACAACAACCAGTCGAACTGCCAGACGACTTGACCATCCCCGACTTCCTGCGGCGATCCATCTTGGGCTCGGCAGTCCAGCAGGCCGAAATCGGCCAGCAATCCCCTCCTGCGCCGAGAGTCAATTAACTCAAGGAGAGCACGAGGTGGCTCTTGTCATTGACTTAGCGCCAACGCTCGAAGAACGGTGCCGAATGCTTGATCATGTCGATGAGGCGATTGCGGACATCCGTCGACTAATCGCACCTATGAAGCAGAAACGTAGGCGAAGGCAGCTTCGGCTACCTTTCGTAGAGCGGCGGAAAAAGTCTCGGGTGTTACGGGCCTAGCGATCATCCGCGCGGCGGGTGGTACATTCTGATTTATGACCCGCTACAAAGGCCACACGAAAACCAGCCTGACCGAGCGTGAATTTCCGCACCGCGTCGAAATGATCGTGCCGAAAGGCGGCTTCGGGAAACGCCTGGACAAGATGCACGAATGGCACCGTGCACGCAGCATCAAGGCAAAGTTCGGTCGCAGCCGGCGTGACGAGAAAAACCGGGACTATGTGACGTGGTGTTTTGCCGATGCAGCGATGGCTGACAGTTTTCGGGCGTCATTTGTCCGCTCGTAGATGACCAGCATTGAGCATGCCGGCGATCACAAAGCCAAAGCTAACGCCGATTGAAAGCAAAGATATGGACATCAAAATTGTCATGGCGGTCCCCCTGAACCCGCCCAGCCAACAAATACGCTAATTCAATGCCGGGGATGACGGAGGTGCAAACACACCATATTTCGTCAGTCCACCGATGACTTGCGTGCCCTCGTCCTCTCATAAATCGCGAGCATTCGCTTTGCGGCATCGCGGGCCGAAGCTTCCGTTAGTCCCGTCCCCATGTAGGTGCCGTTGACGTAAACGCGGTACCCAACCTAGCGAGGTCTTTTGGCGTTTGATCTGGACCTTGGGCTTCTTGGCGCGGGCCATTCAGTGAGGATAGCGAATTGCCGCTCATTCCATATGCCCCCGTTTCACGAGGAACAAACGAACCACCCCGTCAGTTGAATCCGTGACCGGTGTTATCTTCTACTCTCCAGGTCAGTTGATGACGCAGGCGGGGGCCGTCACACCTTTGGCTGTACGGCCCCCTTATTTGAGCGGGAACACGGAGATTGAACCATGAAAACTGTTGCGCTGGCATGCGTACTCACCTTGTGCGCAACGACCGCTTCATTCGCGCAGAGTTTGACCAACTTCGGACCTAACGCACCCGCGCGCGGCGACAGTTACGGTCAAGTGCCGACCGGCACGTATGCCCCGCTTCAGAAGCGTGCTTACAGGTCGTATGCCTACAAACCCTACTCGCACCATCGACACCGGCATCATCGATATTGGTATTGAACGGGAAAAAAGAGAGACCGCTGCTTGTGGCTTGGCAACGGCCTCTCCCACGCACAGCCGAGCACCAAGGGCTCAGCCATGAAGCCGCGAAAATTAAATACTCAATAAAATCGACCACCCGCCGCCGAACACGACAAGTGTGAGGACGCTTACCCAAAATGCGGTAGCGACGAGTCCAATTCCAATGAGTGCAACGGGAAGAAACTCGATTGAACGAGTTACAGTGTGGGCCGCGATTTTCAACATCGCCGCAACCTAATTTTAAGTCCCCACTTAATTATTATAGTACCCACTCTCCGGAACAGCAAAAGCAAATCCAACTGCTGGCAAGCAACACGTAGCTCGTGTTCGCGCTCCCACTACCAACGTACCGTTTTTCAAAAGCTCGTTTGTCTACAAATATTCAAAACGAGTTCGCAATCTGAACATGGAATTACCAAATAAAACATGACGATGTGGTCAGGCCACTGCCACTCTTCGGGTCAGGAACGCCACACGCTCCTCAACTCGACCCAGTGGCCAAAGGCCGCGTCCTGGTGGCAAGGGCGCGGCCACTAAAATCTCGACGAACAAACCGCGAAGCCAAAACTGTCGCTTTAGGACAGTGCCGTTCTCATACGAGCGAATGGTCGAACTGAAAACCCCCAGTGCGAGCGCCCCACCACTTGCCGTAACAAACGGTGGGACTCCTAGCCAATCGCGAGCATGTTCAGACGCGACGACGTTAAGGTCCGCGGCCGACTGTTCGCGACATGACATCTACGCAGGGTGCGCTGAGTTTTGTGACGTTAGATTGCAAACAAGCTTCAATTCTGCCGCGGCCAGGTTCCACGCCTCCGCACAATGAACTGACGTCGCCGCGGCACGCATTCGCAACTGCTGCAACCGCGACCAGTACGGCTTGGCACGGCCGGGAAAGGTCCGCTAGATGCGAGTTAAGGCAGGACCTGATCCCGCCTGGCGCCACGTCTCCACAAGCCGCCCTGATATCAGCGGCACACTCCTCCCTGATCTGTCCTTGTTGCGCCATCGTGTATGTTGTCGAGAGCACCACGCCCGCACCGATTGCAAAAATTATCTTTTGCATAGGCTGTCCTCCGGATGTTTTGACTAAATGCACGCGATAGCCAAAGGCGGCCAGTCAGTCCTTGCCAGGCTTATCTGGGACCGCGATGAAGCCGTGCTAGTTAGCTACGCTTCAATGCTCAATTGCTGCTCCTTTGAGCGGTACCGTCATTCGACCGATGACTTGCGCGGCCTTGCCTCCTCCTAGTTCACGAGCATTCGCTGTGCTCGTGCTCACCGGGATTTGCTTGGGAGTTGACCGTTCGATCTTTTCAAAATCCTTACGGAGGGCAATCGCAAAACCGATGCCCAAGCCGAAGGAAAGCAAAGTTATCGACGTCAATATCGTCATGGCGGCCCCTTGAGTGCCGCCCAGCCAGGAGGGATGCTAATTCAACGGCGTTGAAATGCAGTGGTGTAAACACACCATATGCTGAAAATCACAGGTGTAAAAACCCCCGGGCGTTTCAGCGTTTCGCCCGAGGGTTTCCCGGCCACATTCTAAATTGGTTTAGGCCCTCCACCATTCTTATTGGCGGTACTTCGGTGACGGCGGTTTTCAAAAACGAGTAATCGTTAGCCGCACGTCCGCGAATCTCATAAGGCTATGTCACGCCGACAAAGTCGCGCACAAGGAGCAAGCGACCATGACTGACATAGCAACCGCAACACCGACAGCCACAGCGAAGCCCGCGGCAGCCAGGCCGACGACCCGAAAGGCGATCAGCACAAAGCAATTGGCCCATGCCTTGGCGAAAAAGCATAAGTTCACCAAAAAGCAGAGCCAAGAAATTCTTAAGGATCTTGCCGGCTTGATCACTAAACACTTGAAGAAACGCGAGCGGGTGAAGATCGCCGGACTCGGGAGTCTGCAAGTGCGGAACCGTGCTGCCCGCATGGGCCGTAATCCGGCAACGGGTGAACCGATCCAGATCAAGGCCAGCAAAAAGGTCGCCTTCCGCGTCACCAAAGAACTCAAGATGGCGATCTGATGGCCTTGGGTAGCCGATCATAGATGAACTAATCGTGGTTTGCGGCTGTGCCTCTGTGCGCGTTTTAATCTCGCGATGGAACGCGCTGTCGATGACTTGAAAGACCCACCGTGCCCCGAGTGCGGTTGCATGATGTGGCTCAAGCGGATTGAACCGATCAAGCCCGGCCGCGACGAGCGCACGTTCGAGTGTCCACGATGTCTGTACTCCGAGAGTTTGGTCGTGGAGTTCAGTTAGGACTGCCCACTTGCGTTAGTTTTTTCGGTTTGGGTGCAGTGTTACTGCACTTGTTTGCCTCGACTCAGTCACAACAGACGCGGCGATGACGCGGCTTGCGTCACCCCCTTTGGACAAATTAGACGCGAACGGGTCCGCTTGCGCCTGGGCGGCGGCTTGTTCCCCTCTGCGTCATCGCCACCATTTTACCGTCTGATCAACTCTAGTTAACCGCAACTCGCGAACGGTGTCGTGGTGATGTTTTCAATGGTCCCCGGCGCGCGCTAGATGGACGCGCACTACGACACACACCTCAACCTTCCGCGCCGTGGTGGATCGGCCCCCCATGGCACATCGATCCCAACTGCGGCGCGGAAACTTTTTTCAACGCCCGTGGAGCTGATGCCGCTTCCTCCTCCACCCCAATAGCCCCAATGCACCGAGACCTCCGACTTCTATGCCGCGGAGTTTGTGACTTTTCAATCTATACGCCGACCTGCAATTGACGCACGGCACATCGCCCGGAGTGCGGTCAACTTTTCTTGGCTGCATTTTTTTTCGAGATAACCCACCGCATTACCGCAAGCGGGAATTCCGTTAACCCGACAACAAATATTGGTCGGTTAGCGTAGAAATAAACCAAACCCACAGGAGAAGTTGATGGACGATTCAACATCTTCGGCATCCTCTAATCACCCAGTGAGGCCTTCGTTTCTTGACGCTCCTCCTGAGACACCAGATGTTGAGAAGGCAATCAGCAATTTGATAGAGCAAGCGATTCCGAAACACTCCCCTCAGATCGAGAATAGTGCTGAACGAATCAGATCCTCCATCGCCCGGTCAACTTCAGTTTCAATCGATGGATTACAGGGGCTAACGTCCGAGCTTCAAGAACTGCAAACGTTTCTGAATTCCGAAGTTTCCCGCGTGCAGGGTGAAATCGAGAGCGCATTGTCAGGAATCAAGATCATAATGGAGACAATTGCTCCCTGGAAAAGCCCGTCGATCTCGCCAGCATCTCCAATGAGGGCGACGTCGTTCCTCAGCCCGCGCATTAAATCGCGCGATCAGGGCTGATCTCTTCTGATGCAATCGGTTGGTAGGCGACCAACAGCCACTTCATGTCGCGACAGGACTGAAGTCACGCACTCGCGCGATGAACAAACCGCGAAGCGCCGCCTAGAACGGAAACGAAGCGCGGCTCGCTAGGATCCCGACAGCATCGACCAGACTCGCTCAACTGCGAGAGCCATAACGGTGGTAGTCCACAAAATTGTGGCAATCAGGCCGGCGCCGACCAACATGATGGGAAAATTCTTAGTCGTCAGACTGACAACATGGCGCGCGATTTTCGACATATGCCTACGAACCCAAAGCGCCACAAAGCCCATAAAGCACCTTGTGGTACCAACAGCAAGGACTGCCGGAGATTTAATAATAATGTGCTGGCGGCGTACGGCAGCAAAGTGTTGGACGGGTGGCGCCCTCAAGCGGGCTATCAGATCAATGCCTCACTAAGCCGGTATCACGGTTGCAAGCATAAGGAGCGTGCCAACGGCTAGTGTCAGACCAAAGATCTCTTGCGCATATTCTCGTACCTGAAGCATGGGTCCCCTCCGATTCCTGGAGCGGATCTTAATTTAGTCTTTTCTCGGAATCTGGCTGTGACCCGCGTCACACGATTTACGATTGTGGATGAAAGTGAAGCCAGGCACGCAGTTGTCACATCGCCGTCGAGGGCCAGGATGTCGCTGAAGGCGGCGTGCACGATCCGGACGCCTGCCTTTAAAAAAAGCCAGTTCAATAACAAAAAGAGGGCCGCGCTCCAAGCCTTGGCTCAGGCACGGCCCACCTCTGCTCTGCCGTTTGCCACGACAGCAGAACGAACCCAATAGCAGCATAGCGAAACCCCGAATGGACCGCACCGGTGGCCCGTCCACTTGTGGATATCCCCTGAGGAATATGCGTCGGTACCTGGGGTTTTAAGCTTTGGTTTGCCCAGAGTGGGAACCGGACGGCGGTCGTCGCGCGAAATGCCACAACTGTGCGGCGACTGCCGTACCTCATCACGCGGTCAAAGGCCTCTATGGCGATGACCGAACCGCAAAGCGACACTAAGACAGAAGCGGCAGTCGTTCGAACGTTGGGGCAAAGCAAGCGCGTTGGTCCGCAAGCCAGCGCCGTCTCAAGAAAAAATCCAGACTTTCTTCAAGATTTTTGTGTGCAGAACGGCTACCGGCAAGTTGGGTGTCTGTTTTCAGAACATCTGCGGGGTCGTCGCACGCCACATCGGCGGCCCCGCCTCTCTTTTTGAGGACGGGATGCCTGACACGTTGACGCTTTTGCGGACGGCAATTTGCCTCGGAGGGCACGCGCGCGTAATCCGATCAAATCGAGGCTCCTCCACCTCAGCAGCCCCAACGCGCCGAGGCCGGTAGAAGTGGAATATCCGCTCAGGGCCAAAAGCGGACATCGCACACGAACCAAAAGAAAAGACCGCCTCGCGGCGGTCTCTCCGAAATCTGATCAGGTTCTTTTATCGCGCAGCGAGCGCGCTTGCTTTCTTCTTCCTGCGCCACCCCACGAGCCCCAATGCACCGAGGCCGCTGGCAAAGAGCGGAAGCGCTGCAGGAAGCGGCGTTGCCAGATCTTGTCCGCCACCGCGCCCTTCTGACAAGCTCAGGTAGGCGTGCGTCGTGATCTTGTGGTCCAAGATGATCGCTTGGCCGCCCTGAAAATCAACCGTAATGATGTTGCCGTCGGCCAACGTGATCGTGTTGGGAACACCCGACGACCACGTCAAGTTGCCGCCTATAATCGCGCCGAGAATGAGCAAGGCGGATCCGGAGCCGGAACCGGTGGTGCCTCCCGCGCCGGGCGGCGCGGAGAAAGCTAACGATGTCCGTTAAAGACGACCGAGCGTTTGGTGATTCAGTATTGTGACGGGGCAATCAAATACCTGAACAAAAACAAAGTTTCGCAAACGATGTCGTGGTGGTGTTGTCGATAGCCATTGGTGCGGTCAGATGACAAGTAACGGTAAGGGCAAACGGAATTGTGCGCGGGCCGCGGATGGTACGTTTATCGCTTGGTGTGTTTGACCTGAAACGAACCCTCAGCCCGCTTTCTTTTCGTGATCCTTGGTCTTGGGCGGTTGAGTGACACTGACGGGGTCGGACCCCGTCATGGATTCCTCTAAGCCCTGCTCGAGTTTCCGTTCCATCGCATCCTTGGGCTTTTGGTGTTCAGGTTTATGCTTCACATCCGGGTTGCCGCCGCGCTTTTCAGTCGCCGGATGTGCCATCTCGTTCTCCTTACCAATGTGTAGTGGGATAACGGCTTGGCGGTGCCTTGGTTCAGGGCCGGAACAAAACTTAAACGGTGGCCGGACTTTCCGCAGAGCCTCTATCGCTGCCACCCTCGCTGAGGTTGGTACTTTCTGATTGCCCACGCATCTACCATCTACGGGCCACCGAGCTGACGGGGAAAATGGACAAACCGGCAATTGGGACAGACCAAATAGAAATGCGCTTTTTTGCCATTGGCAAGAGGATGAACATCGCGCGGCTACCCCCATATCCTTGGTGCAAGTAGTACTCTAACCTTTTGCGCGGGTGCTCTAATACCCCCCATTGACGAGTGGCATATCGCTCCAAGTGCGACCAACTTTTAGTAGCTGTATTTTTTCGAGATAACCCACCGCATTTCCACAAGGTTTTTTGCCGCGTTGAATCGCCGCATTCGCGCCGGTTTGAAGAGATGAATCGCACCGTGCCGATGCGTGCGCGCGAAAGAGTTTTTGATAAGGCTGTGTTTATTAAAAACTGAGAGTCTCACGACAGCACTTTTTAGCGAGGGCACCGTACAAGCGGCCCGCATGGGACAAACCACCTTGCACTTCGCCGCCATCTGGTTCTCCGCGTGGGGAACGCTGATGACGTACAATAGGATTACACACGAGGCTCGACATGCGTCGGTCGCGTTTCACCGGCCCAATTGCCCGCAATGTGGCGAGTTGATGTGGTTGGCACTCATTGAGCCGGACGAGCCAGACCATGATCGTCGTACCTTCGAGTGTGCGAACTGCGAACACCTTGAAAAAATAGTCGTGAAGTACCGGTAGCCCCCCGTCGGCCGAACGAGGACACCCCCGAAACAAGAACTGTCGTTTTATGACAGTGCCCATTCTCTTTCGAACGTAGGCCAGCAAAAGCCCCCGGCACTTCGCCCGAGCGCTTTCGTAAATACGGGGATGTAAAAATACGTATCGAAGAACGGCGGAGTATTGGCTCTTCGTCCCCACCGCGCCGTTCCCCGCCACAAAAATCAACGCCAAAGGCGTCAGTTATGAAGCCGGTTGCCCCGGCCCACCGCGGCATAATTGCTTTCAATGGCTAAAGTTCCATTACGCAATTTTGTGAAGTGTGGCGCACGCGCCATACCGCTCTACTGCGGCACCGCCCTATAGTTGTAGACGGAGCGGCTGGGGGGCGGTCCCTTCCGCTTTAGGCGACCTCAGTCGAGCAGAAGCCACACTGCTGCGATTGGGGTCGCTTACGTCGCTGAATGCGGCAAGGCTGGTCCCCGCAATCGGAAAGCGGACATTTCCAAATCGGCATTATTCTGCTCTGTCATTCTCAAGTCTGATTTTGAACGACCGAAGCATGTCCCAACACAAGTCGATCGTTTCCAAAAAAGTGGCCGACGACAGGGCCACCACGCCGACAGTCGGCAGGCAAAGCAACTCACGATCTGCGGGGACCGACGGTTAGTGAGGGTGTTATGCGCAACCCCGGCGCCGATTTGTAAGTGTTGCGGCGCGAATTTTATTTGTCGCCAGGCGATTCTTCGTTGCGCCAATCCGGCTCAACCGCAGAGACTAGTTACATACGAGCCGCTGTCCGCCCGCGCTTGCGTATCCACTCGCCGATCCCCCTACCCTAGAAACTATCGCAACCGCAGAAGAATGCCTCGTTAAGCTCTGGCGGCTCGAGCCTGGCAGCCCCGTACTCCCCGTGGGCCCTGACTGACGGGGCGACGGGAAACCCATAATTAACAAGTTTGGCACACCAATAGCCTGGGGGGACGCTGCACATCCCTCGGTTTTACTGCGCCCGAACCGCAAATGACCGAGCCATCCACTAAATCGTCGACACCGGCCGACGGCACCCCTGCCGTCGAGTCGCCGCCGCTCGCGCCCGATGGGACGCCGATCTGTTACGTCGTCGATGATGAGCCGAGTATCCGGCATTTCCTGTCGCTCGTGCTGCACGGTGCCGGTGTCGATACAGTTGAGTTTCCCGACGGCGCCAGCATGCGCAAGGCCATCGAATCCCGGGCGCCCGCACTCGTTTTTATAAATATCTCACTTGAATCCGCGGACGCGATCGAGACGGTCGTTGCCCTCGGCAAGTTGCGCTTCCGCGGCGCTGTGCAGCTGATGAGCACACGCGGTGCGGCGGTCCTCGAGCACGTCAAGGGCATCGGCGCACAGCACAAGCTGCAAATGCTGCCCGTGCTCAAGAAGCCTTTTGAGACCGAAACGATCGTCAAGCTCGTGCAGGATCTCAAGCTCGGTACTCCGCCCGCAGTCGCAGCCAAGCTCGAACTTGATGACGCGATCAAGAACAAATGGGTGGAGTTCTGGTACCAGCCCAAGATTGCATTACGCAAAAAGCAGCTCGCAGGTGCCGAGGCCTATGCGCGCGTACGTCATCCCCAGCATGGCATGGTGCTTGCTGGAGCGTTCACCGCCAATGCGGCCGAGCCTGCCACCGCCAAATTGGCCGAGCTGGCGCTTGAAAACGCGCTCAAGACGAGCGCTCTTTTCTCCAAGCTCGGTGTCAATCTGCGGCTGTCGGTCAACATTCCCGTGCCCGCACTGGTGAAGATCTCAATTGAAGACATCCTCAAGGCGCACCGTCCGGCCAACGAAAAATGGCCCGGCCTGATCATCGACGTGCCCGAGGAGCAGATTGTCAACGACCTCAAACTTGCCGGCGAACTGAGCAAGAAGCTCGAGCCGCACAATGTCAGGCTTGCGATCGACAATTTTGGCCGAGCCTACTCGACGCTCGCCAAGGCGGAGGAAATGCCCTTCGAAGAGCTCAAGCTCGACAAGTCCTTTGTCGCCGATTGCGGCACCGACAAGGTCAATGCTCCGCTCTGCAAGACCGTCATCGATCTGGCTCACAGTTTCGGCCGCTACGTCGTCGCAGCCGGCATCGAAAAAGCCGCGGACGCCGTGGCACTGGTGAGCATGGGCTGCGACTACGGCCAGGGGTACCTGCTCGGCCAGCCCATGCCGCAGGAGCGTTTCGTTTCGCTTCTGCGCCAGCGCGCGGCGACGCAGGGGCTAAGCCTGGAAGGCGCGGTTGCTGCCGAAAAACGGCCGGCTTGATCCGTAAATTTCGCCGAAGCTCTAGTGCGTCCAGGGATCGCGACGCTTGAAGGAAAAATTGTCCGCGTAGGACATTGTCCGTCGCTTGGCCGGAGCCGCGTCGAACACCTCATAGGCGAGCTTATGCCGCTCGCAATAGGCCACCGCTTCCTCTTTCGAGTCGAACCGCAGCCGCAGCTGCTGCCGCATGTCGCTGGACGACGTCCACCCCATCAGTGGCTCGACCCGACGCGGCGTCTCCGGCTCAAAATCGAGCACCCAGCCTTTGGTGTTGCCAAAGCCTGACTGCATGGCGGTCTTCGCGGGCTTGTAGATCCTGGCAACCATCGAGGTTCCTGCGTGACCGCACCCCTATAGGGCCGTTAAGGGGCCATGACAATCGTAGGCGGCCTATCAAGCCAGGCAGATCAATACGATAGCTGGTCGGGGCAGCAGGATTTGAACCTGCGACCTTCTGCTCCCAAAGCAGACGCGCTACCAGACTGCGCTATGCCCCGCCGGGAAACAGGGCTTCGATACACGCTTCGCTATAGCCCGGCAAGCAAGGCTCAGCGCGCACGGAAAATCGGCGAGGCGACGCGGTCACCCGGCGCGATGCCGAGCTTGCGCGACGTGCCGCCGATGACCTCCAGAACCGCACGCACCGGTCCACGCGACGGTATCATCCGCGTCGACAAGGGCACGGTGTTTTCCTCGATCCGCAGGATCTGTCCGTCGCCGCGGATGAAAATCATGTCGAGCGGGATATAGGTGTTCTGCATCCAGAAGCTGACCTCCTGGTCGCGGTGAAAATCGAACAGCATGCCGCGGCCCTCGGGAAGCTCCTTGCGGTACATGAGCCCTTTTGCCCGATCCGCATCGTTGTCGACGACCTCCACCGAGAAGATGTGGACGCCGGTCTTGCTAGCAATTTCGACGGTCTGTTCGCCGGCGGCCCAGCCGGGGCCGAATGGGAAGAACAAAGAGAGGATGAGAACGAGCGAGCCGAGGCGGACCATGGACTCGCCTTTACGCGGCCTCTCCAAAGCCGGCAATCGGAAAATAGATCCTGGCTAATGCGATGCGGGTCCGAGCGAGCCGCCGTCCGGGCGGACCTCGGCCGCCATCAGCCCTTTGGGACCCGGCCCAAAGCGGACGAGTACGGTCTGACCTGGCCGCAGCTCGGCGAAGCCATAGCGGCGCAGGGTCTCCATATGCACAAAAATGTCGGGTGTCCCCTCACCACGGGTCAGAAAGCCGAAACCACGCAGCCGGTTAAACCATTTGACCTGGGCGCGCTCAAGTCCGCTGGTCGGGGTGACGGTAACGTGGGTGCGCGGCGGCGGCATTTGGGCCGGGTGCACCGCAGTCGACTCGTCCATCGAGACGATCCGGAATGCCTGAAGGCCTTTCGACCGCTGCAGGACCTCGCAGATGACCCGCGCGCCCTCATAGGCGGTCTGATAGCCGTCACGTCGCAGGCAGGTCACATGCAAAAGGATGTCGGGCATTCCGTTGTCGGGGATGATGAACCCAAATCCCTTCGCGACATCGAACCATTTGATGACACCCGACAATTCGATGAGATTGGTCGCCGTATCATCGACGATTTCTCTGACCGTTCCTGGTCGGAGATTGGTCCCAGACATTTTCGATTCGATCCCGTCCGACGCCATGACGAATCCTGAGGAATCGAATTTAACACTCGCCCCCGAACCGCAAAGTGCAAAATGCGCTTGCACACAGCCCTGTGCACAGCGCAGCAGTGACCGAATCAGTGAGCGATGAAGGGTCCGAGCGCGTCGCCGATGTCATCGCGTACCACCAGATCGGCGAGATCATCGAAGTCGGTCGGCTCACGATTGATGATGACAAGAGTCGCGCCGGCTCGCTTCGCCGTCAGAGGAAATCCTGCCGCTGGCCACACAACCAACGACGACCCGATAGCGACGAAAAGGCTGCAATTACAGGCTAATTTCTCAGCCCGCTCCATGGCTTCAACCGGCATCGCCTGGCCGAAGGAAACGGTGGCGGTTTTGATGTAACCACCGCAGTCGCAGTCAGGTGCGCGATTGCCGTTCTCGAATTTTTTTCTCACCCATGGCAGCTCGTAGCGCTCGCCGCAGTCAAGGCAAGTGGCGTAGGTCGTGTTGCCATGCAACTCGACGATGTCCTTCGCTGCAATGCCGGATGCCTGATGAAGATTGTCAATGTTCTGCGTGATCAACCCCGGCACCTTGCCCGCACGATAGAGACTCGCGATCGCCCGATGGCCGCGGCCGGGCTTTGCCCCGCCGAATTGGTCCTCCATAGCGAAGCGCCGGCGCCAGGACTCGTCCCGCATCTCCTGATCCGACATAAAAGCGTCGAAGGGGATCGGCTGGTACTTCGTCCATACCCCGCCGGGAGAACGAAAGTCGGGGATACCGCACTCCGTAGAGATCCCCGCCCCGGTGAATGGGACGATCTCGTGGGCCTCCTCGATCAGATCGCGGAGGCTCGAGATTGCCGTTGGAAGATCAGGTGCGATCATAGTTATAGTGAGTGTCGCCTGTCCGTCAGTCAGTGAGGTTTAGCCCATGCGATACCTGCACACCATGCTTCGCGTCCGTGACCTGGATGCTGCTCTCGATTTTTACTGTAACAAGCTTGGCCTGAAAGAAACGCGCCGGCGCGTCGACGAAAAAAACCGATACACGCTCGTGTTCGTGGCCGCGTCCGGCGACGAAAAACTGGTCGAGGATGGCAAAAAAATCGGCCGGCCGGGGCTGGAAGTCGAACTCACCTATAACTGGGATACCGAGGACTACGGCGAGGCCCGCTATTTCGGGCATCTTGCCTACGAGGTCGACGACATCTACGAGACCTGCGACCGCCTGATGAAGGCCGGCGTCACCATCAACCGGCCGCCGCGGGACGGTGTCATGGCCTTCGTGCGCTCGCCCGACAAGCATTCGATCGAGTTGCTGCAGAAAGGCTCGCCCAAGCCTCCGCAGGAACCGTGGAAATCGATGGGAAATACCGGAAAGTGGTAGCCGGGCATTCGCTTGCCGCTGGCGGCGAAGGCCATTATACCCCCCGAAACTTTGTTCGTTCGGCCCGGCGGAGCGGCCGATCGATGGCCAAGCGCCCTTCGTCTAGAGGCCTAGGACACCGCCCTTTCACGGCGGTAACAGGGGTTCGAATCCCCTAGGGCGCGCCAGATTTTTCATATCAAAGTTTCGTAAAGTCGGTGCGACGCTTTGCAGAAATAAAATTAGCGCACACCGATACCAGCGCCGCTCATAGCTGCCATGCATAGGTGCGGCACTATTTCACGCTCTTTTTAACGCACAAGTTATGGGGACTGTGATTCATAGCGGGTAAACTTGCGCGTCCTGTGAACAGCTCTGTTTTTGCTTTGGAGCGTCAGGCCATGATCGTGATCAAGAACAAGCACGTCGGCGAGGCTCTTCGCCGCGACGTCATCTTTGTCTGGCACGCCGTGATCGCGGTCGTCTTTATCGGCTTTGCGAGCCTCGCGGTCGCGGCCGCCCTGCTCGACATCCTGTCCTTCCGAAACTGATTTTAGCGCACCGGATAACGGTGCTGCCCGCCGTTGAAGTCTTCGACGACAGCCTGTGTCCCATTCGATCCACATCGAGTGACGTAGCTCGGCCCGATCGGCGATTTGCCATGGCCGCCAGGAATGTCGAGCACATAGGTCGGCTGACAGAGGCCGGAAGCACGGCCGCGCAGCCTGCGCATCAGCTCCTGGCCTGCCGCAATGTCAGTGCGAAGGTGACCGGTGCCCGGCGCAAGATCGCCATGGTGCAGGTAATACGGTTTGATCCGGCACTCGACCAAAGCACGCATCAACTCATCCATCACGCCCGCTGTGTCGTTCACCCCGGCGAGCAGCACAGTCTGTGACAATAACGGAATGCCGGCATCGGCAATGCGCGCACATGCCTCGCGCGCCTGTGCGGTCAATTCACGCGGATGATTGACGTGCACCGCGACATACGTGGGCTTGCGCTTGAGTTTGATGGCTCTCACCATGTTGGCCGTCACCCGGGCAGGTTCGGCAACCGGCATTCGCGTATGAATACGGATGACCTTGACGTGATCGATCCCGGCAAGGCTTTCCATTACCGCGCGCAGCCGCCGCGGCGATAGAATGAGCGGATCACCGCCGGTGAGAATAACCTCCCAGATTTGCGGGTGTGACCGGATGTAGTCGAATGCAGCCGCCAGCGCCGCCTGCGACAGCCCGGCCGGCTTGCCGGGGCCGACCATCTCGCGGCGGAAGCAAAAGCGGCAATAGACCGCGCAGACATGCGTCAGCTTGAGCAATACGCGATCGGGATATCGATGCACGATGCCCTCGACCGGACTGTGGACGTCGTCCCCGATCGGATCCACGAGCTCCTCGGCGCGATGATCGAGCTCCGCCGCATCCGGAACGAACTGACGCGCGATGGGATCGTCCGGATCACTTCTGTCGATCAGATCGGCCAATGACTCAGGCAAGGCCACAGCATACCGTGCGGTTACCTTTTCAATCGCCTGCCGGCGCTCGGACGGCACATAACCGTGCTCGCAGAGCTGCGCGGCGGTTCGTAACGTCGTCATGGTTCACCTGCCTTTTGTTATCTCGACCGTGGGAGCCCAGATCACCTGATCGATCTGCTGCGCGCCTGTTGCCAGCATCACCAGCCGGTCGAGGCCAAGTGCAATTCCGCTTGCGGGCGGCATGCCGGCCAAAGCCGCGAGAAAATCTTCATCGATCGGATAGCTCTCGCTATACAGTCCTTCTTTTTCCGTCATCGCCGCTTCAAAACGAGCCCTTTGCTCCGCGGTGTCGCGCAGCTCGCCGAAGGCGTTGGCGAGCTCTACCCCGCAGGCATAGAGCTCGAAGCGCTCGGCGACCTTATCGCTGCCCGGCTTTGCCCGCGCCAGCGCCGCCAGCGGCAGCGGATACTCATATAATATAGTGGCGCGGCCGACCCCCAGACGGGGATCCACGCGCTCGACCAAAATGCGGCTGAAAACGTCAGCCCAATTGTCATTGTCGGCTATGACGACCCCCACCTTTGTCGCTTGCGCCGCAAGCGCGGCGCGGTCGCCTTGTCGATTGTGGACCGTCGCCAGAAGATCAACCCCGGCGTGACGCGAGAATGCCTCGGCGACGGTCAATCGCTCCGCGGCCGCAAAAGGATCGACCACTTTGCCACGATAGACGAATTGCGCCGCGCCGGCGGCGCGTGCCGCCTCGGCCAGCAGACCGGCGCAGTCATCCATCAACGTTTCGTAGGGCTCGTGCGCCCTGTACCACTCAAGCATCGTAAATTCGGGATGATGAAGGACGCCACGCTCGCGGTTGCGGAAGACGCGGGCAAACTCAACGATGCGAGTCTCGCCTGCTGCCAACAATTTTTTGCAGGCGAATTCCGGTGATGTGCGCAGATAGAGTTTGCAGCTCTCCCCACCCGGCCCGATCAGATCGGCTGCGAAGGCGTGCAGATGTGTCTCGTTGCCAGGAGACACCTGCAACGCCCCGGTCTCAACTTCGACGAAATCGCGGGCCGCAAACCAATCTCGCAGAGCCGCCATGATGCGCCCGCGTGCCAGCAGGTAAGGCCTGCGGGCCACATGGGCATCTCGGCTCCAGAACGGTGGGCTTCCGGGCACATTTACCTCTATCAGACCATATGCGGGAAAGACTGGAATCGGCCGCGAAGATCGCTATGGTGCGCCCCGAAACCGCGGCCCCCTGCTGCACATGAGTTAAGGATCATAATCGTGAAGGTCATCGCTTCTTCGCTCCGCAAAGGCAATATCGTGGATATCGACGGCAAGCTCTATGTCGTTATGACCGCGGAGAATTTTCATCCCGGCAAGGGCACCCCGACAACCCAGGTCGATATGCGCCGGATTTCAGACGGCGTGAAGACGTCGCAGCGCTACAAGACCACCGACCAGGTCGAGCGCGCCCATGTCGAGGATCATGAGTTCAGCTACCTCTATCAGGACGGCGACGGCTTTCACTTCATGAATCAGGAGACCTTCGACCAGGTCCAGGTGCCCGCCGATATTATCGGTGACCAGTCCGTCTACCTGCAGGAAGGCATGGTGGTGAACCTCAGCGTGCACGAGGGTGTGCCGGTCGCGATCGAACTGCCGCAAAAGGTGACGCTTGAGATCGTGGACACCGAGCCGGTTGTGAAAGGACAGACCGCCTCCGGCTCATTCAAGCCGGCCAAGCTGTCGAACGGTGGGCGCACTATGGTCCCGACACACATCACGGTCGGCACGCGAGTCATCGTCAATACAGTCGACGGGTCCTACGTCGAACGCGCCAAAGACTAGACGCGGACGCTCGCACGCACTTCTTTCGGGAACAGATCATCCGGCGCAAGTTGTTTTGCCGTGACCCCCTGCGCGTGGGCAAAACGGCAGAACGCTTCCAGCGTTTTGCGGTTTCCCTCGAGTCCGTACGGAAACGGGTCATCGCCGAAGTTCTTGCCCCACTCGCTACTGATTGCGGCGGACCAAGGCAAGGGAATCCGCGATGCCGTCAAATCCCGCACGCGTTCAAGACTTCGTTGCTTGGCTTCGTCGAAGGCCTTGAACAGGTTCATCGCCACCCAGGGATAGCGGTCGAATACGGCACGACGCATCGCGATCACATGCATAATCGGAAAAACGCCGGTCGCCGCGTGGTAGCGCGCTTCCTCGCTACGGTATTCCGGATAGAGCCGCACGATCTTTCCGCTGCCTTTTTCAAACGCATCGGGCACGCGCGCCGAAATCGCCGCATCGACTTCGCCAGACAGCAACATGGCGGAAATGCTGGTGTCTCGCCGCTGCTCATATTGAATTCCGGCCGGAAGCTTGAACTCGACTTTTTCCTCCCTGCCCGCTTCGTTCATGCCGGCTTGCACCCAGTGAATCTTGCGTAAGTCGACACCGGCTGTTTCCGCAAGAAAGCCTCGCGCATAGATGCCGGCAGTCTGTACCCATTCCGGGATGCCGACGCGCTTGCCTTCAATATCCTTCGGCGTGCCGATTCTTCGGTCAGCGCGCACGTAAAATGCCGAATGCCGGAAAACACGTGATGGAAAAACCGGAATTCCGACGAAGGGCGAGTTGCCCTGCGAGGCAAAGCCGATGAACTTGCCGAAGGACATTTCCGAGATGTCCCACTCCCGGTTTTTAATAAACCTGTAGAAAACTTCTTCGACCGGAAGCACGAAGGCGGTCAGGGTAATGCCCTCGGGGCGGACGACCCCATTCACAAGATCGCGCACATGGTCGTAGTCGGTGGTGGCAAGCGTCAGATGCAGGCGCGCGGTACCGCCACTTTCGATCATCTCGGGTTCGCGATCCGCGCTCGAGGCCGGAGTCAGATTGGCTTCACGCACCGTCATTTCCATTCGTCTCCCGTCGCGGGCACGGCGGCCGGACATTGCGGCGCACCCTACACCGGAAAGCAGCCCTTGTATGCCGGAGTTCGATGCCTTTAACTTCCGCTTCCGATGTTAACGCTTGGCTGACGGGGCAGATCGAGGGAAACGGATTGAAGCGTGTCATTCTCGTTGGCCTAGCGCTGCTCTTTGCCGGTGCAGCGTCCGCCCAGGAGTTGAAGAGCCCGCGTATCTCCGTCGCAAAGGTCGACTGGGATGCCGCGGCGGCGAGCATCGCCGACAAACCGGCGGGCACGCCGGCGGAGGCTTTTGCCAAGCTCAACGCGGCGGCCGGCATCAGCTTCCCGAAAATCGACGGCAGCTCCGTACCTGTGCTCCTGCCTTACGACGTCGATGCTTCCATCAAGGACCGCGCGGCCAACCCCGAGCCTCCGCCGGAAAAGGCCGTCGAGAATGCCGATCGTTTCATGCGGTCGGGATTTCGACCGACAAAATTTTTCGTGACTGGCCCGGCCGGTTACGATTCCGCCTTCGCGCTCACTACCGCCGATATTCGCGAGCTTTCCGATATCCGTTACGCCGACTCGGTCTACGTCCTGTTCTCGGGCCTTGCCATGACCTACGAGCTCGACGGCTCGGCGATGCCCGCCGGCGAACTCGTGAAATCGCTTCAAGACGAATATTCCGGCATTCGCCGCTACCTGCACGAATCCTATATCCGCTACAGCTTCGAGCGCTTTGGTGTGACATACGTCGCGGCGATCTATTGCCTCGACACGCGGCCACGCTCAAAGATTCTTACCTGCAAGCAGGCCGATCGCGTCATGGAACGCTTCCTGCGTGCTCTCAAGCTTGCCGGCGGATCGCCGGCGCCGGCATTGGAAAAACCCGAGGCGCTTGCGCTGGATCGTCCGGCCGAGACATCGAAGGACTTCACCTATTTCAGCCCCGGTTTCATCATTCCCAACACCGGACTGAAGAAAGACATCGGTGGCCGCGGCGACTACACGGTGTATGCACGCTTGCGCTTCCCGCTCAAGAGCGCGCCGGCTTTCGCTAACTCACAGTCATTCAACAACTGGGGCGACTGCGATTTCACCGGCCGATCGGGGCGCCCGCGGCGCAAGGATCAGTCCTATTCATGCAAGGTGAATGGCAGGCCGTTGGTCTTCAACGAGTCTGCGCCCGGTAACTACTCTTATCCGTGGCGCGACAACTTTTGTGAACATCGCCGCTACTTTGTCGGCCAATGCCCCGGAGGCGAAGGTCATCAGGGTCAGGATATTCGCCCCAGCTCCTGCACGCTGTTCAATGACGGCGCCGATCGCTGTCAGCCTTATCAACATGAGGTGGTCGCAGCCCATGACGGGTTCATTCTGCGCGCACGCAAGCAGGAGGCCATCTACCTGTTCATCAATACAAAGGCGATGCATGTGCGCGTGCGCTACATGCACATGAACCCGAACCAACTCGATGCCGATGGCATCGTCAGCGGCAAGCTGGTGCACGAGGGTGAAGTCATTGGGAAGGTCGGCAACTATAATCGCACGGAACGCGGTACGACCTATCATCTGCATTTCGACATGCAGGTGCCGACCAAAGCCGGTTGGGTCTTCGTCAACCCTTACATGACGCTCGTGGCCGCTTACGAGCGATTGATCGGCGCGCGGGGAACGGAGATCAAGGACAGCGACCCGGCTCCTGCTATCGTCGGCGTGCCGCCCGTGATCATGAGCCCTTCCGATCGGCAAGCCGTTGTGCAGGCACCGACCGTGCAAACGCACGCGTCCGCCAGTGCAAATAGCAAGCCGCAGAAGGTGAAAGAAAAGCCTCACAAAAAGCGCAAACACGTCCGAAAACGGCGCAAGCGCGACGACGGCTAGCGCTATCCTGCCGATTGTGCGGGCACACACCGCCGTTACAATGCAGGCATGGCGCGAATCCTTTTTCCCTTTTCCGCCAAAAGCTTCAGCCGCCGGTCATTCCTGCTGAGCGCGGCCATTTTTGCTGCAAGTCTCTTCGTCAAGGGCGCTGCCGTTGCCGTGCAATCGCCGGCATTCGCACATTGGGTCGCAAATTTTCGCCCGCGTGCGCTCAACCGCGGCATTTCAGAACAGACCTATGACCGGGTGATGAGCAACGTGACGCCTGACACGAGCGTCTACGCGCAGTTCAGCTCGCAACCCGAAGTCACGGAATTGATGTGGCAGTATATCAACCGGCGCTGCTCGGAGTGGCGTGTCATCACAGGCAAAGAACGGGCGAAACAATACGCCGCGCTCCTGTCACGCATCGAAAAAGATTACGGCGTCGATCGCTACATTTTGCTCGCGCTGTGGGGCATGGAGTCGTCGTTCGGCGATGTCATGATCAATCCGAAATACATGCGGCCGATCATTCCCGCGCTTGCCGCGCTCGCCTGGGGCGAGCCGCGCCGGCGAAAATATTGGGAGGCCGAACTGCTCAACGCCCTCACCATTGTCGATCGCGGCTGGGCGAAGCCTGAAGAGATGGTCGGCTCGTGGGCCGGGGCGATGGGTCACACGCAATGGATGCCGGAGGTCTGGCTGAACATGGGCGTCGACTACGACCGCGACGGCCGCGCCTCGCCTTTCGGAAACCCCGACGATGCATTCGCCGGCACCGCACGCTACCTGGTCGAGCGCGGAAACTACCGGCGCGGCGAGGCCTGGGGCTGTGAGGTCAAAGTGCCGGCAAGTCACACGCGCCTGGCAAACAACCGGACGATGCGTCCTTACGCGAAATGGAACGATCTGGGCGTGCGCCGCGCCGACGGCGCCGCCTTTGCCCGGCCCGGCGACCAGGCAAAGCTCTGGATCCCGGTTGCCGGCGGGCCGGCGTTTCTCGTCGGGCAGAATTTCCAGGCGGTCTATTCGTACAATCCATCCAGAAGCTACGCACTGGCACTTTGCCATCTCGGCGACCTGATCCGGGGCGATCCGCCGTTCCGCCAGCAGTTCCCCGGCGGAGAGCGCGCTCCGACCCTGGCAGAGGTCAAGGAAATTCAGCGCCGGCTCAACGAGCACGGTTTCAAAAACGACGTCGACGGCCGCACCGGCAGCGACACCGTGCGGGCGATCATCGCCTTCGAGAAGAAGGTCGGAATGGAGCCGGACGGCTACGCAGGCCTGAAATTGCTCGCCCGATTGCGTCAGGGCCCGTAATCCGGTTGGATGCCCGCTCCTCCGCCCCCGGGGCGGCAAAAGGCGGACCGCACGTGTCTAGCAACAGAAACGAACCCGTCAAAAAGCAACCCAGCGGGGCGGCAAGCCTCGGCGCCATCGATCGTCCTGTTCCCGCAGGTGTCAACGCCGCGGGTTTCGGCAGCGACGTCGTGGCCGATGCGCTGCGTGCAACGGACATCCCCTATATCGCCCTCAATCCCGGGGCCAGCTATCGCGGCTTTCACGACAGCCTCGTCAATTATCTCGGCAACGAACGGCCGCAGATGCTCCTCTGTTTGCATGAGGAAAGCGCAGTCGCGATCGCCCACGGCTATGCCAAGGTTACAGGCACAGCGATGGCGGCGGCTGTACATTCGAATGTCGGCCTGATGCACGCCACGATGGCGATCTTCAACGCCTGGTGTGATCGTATGCCGATGGTGATCTTCGGTGCGACCGGCCCCGTCGACACCGTCCACCGCAGGCCCTGGATCGACTGGATCCATACCGCGCGCGATCAGGGTGCGCTGGTGCGCGGCTATACCAAGTGGGACGACCAGCCCGCATCACCGATTGCGGCGCGCGAGGCTGTGCTGCGCGCGAACTGGATTGCGAACACGGCGCCACGGGGCCCGACTTACGTCAATCTCGACGCCGGGATGCAGGAGAGCAAGCTTGCCGAGCCGGTGCCGCCAATCGACAGCAAGCGTTTCATGCCGCCGGTCGCGGGCGCTGCGCCTGCCGCGGCGATTAAACAGGCGGCAGATCTGCTGCGCGGTGCCAAACAACCGGTGATCCTTGCCGGCAGGACGTCACGCGATGTCGAGGCCTGGAACAAACGTGTCGCGATTGCCGAGCGACTGAACGCGCGTGTTGTCACCGATCTCAAGATCGCCGCATCGTTTCCAACCTCACATTATCTCCATGCCGGCGCGCCCGGCGGCACGGTACTTGCGCAGGAAGCCGCCGACGCCATTCGCGCGGCCGATGTGATCCTCAGTCTCGACTGGCTCGACCCGGCGGGCACTTTCAAGGCCGTCGGCAATGTCGGTGCCAAGTTCATTCAGGTGTCCGTCGATCATCATCTGCATAACGGCTGGAGCATGGACTACCAGGGCTTGCCGCCGGTCGATGTCTTTATCGACTGCGAGCCCGACATAGCCGTGCCGCCACTGCTTGAGGCGCTGGGACCGGGTCTTGCGCGCGCGGCCCCGGGCCGCGCAAAGGAGTTTCCCAAGCCGACAGGCGACAAGCTGACGGTCGATCATCTCGCGACCGCGCTGCGCGAAGCGGTCGGCAGCCGGCCGGTCAGCCTCACCCACGTCTCGCTCTCGTGGAACGGCGCGACCTGGGTCTTCGATCATCCGCTCGACTATCTGGGTTCCGATGGCGGCGGCGGCGTCGGCGGCGGTCCCGGCATTTCAGTCGGGGCTGCACTCGCATTGAAGGACACCGGGCGTCTTCCGGTCGCGGTGTGCGGCGACGGCGATTTCCTGATGGGAGTAACGGCGCTTTGGACGGCGGCGCATTACCGCATTCCTTTGCTGATCGTCGTCGCCAATAATCGCTCATTCTTCAACGATGAACTGCACCAGGAACGTGTCGCCCGCATGCGCAATCGTCCAATCGAGAACCGCTGGGTCGGGCAACGCATCTCCGAGCCCGACATCGATCTCGCCGCCATGGCCCGCGCCCAGGGGGCGCAGGGCTTCGGTCCTGTAAACACGATCACCGACCTTGCCCCCACCCTTGCGAAGGCCGTTGCCTCGGTCGAGGCCGGCGCGGTGGCGGTCATCGATGTGCGGGTAGAGCCGGGTTATACGGCCGCGACGACCGCAGCGATGACCCGCAAAAGCGAGTAAGGCCTTATGGCGTCCGTCCCATCCGTCAACGACGCCATCCTGGTGGCCGACGACATCGTTGTGCGATTCGAGACCCCAGAGGGCGCGATCACGGCCGTCGACAACGTGTCGCTTAAAGTTCGACCTGGTGAATTCCTTTCGGTCATCGGCCCCTCGGGCTGTGGCAAATCCACTCTCTTTAACGTGATCGGCGGATTGCTCGCCGAGCATCAAGGCGTCGTCACCGTCGCAGGCGAGACGATTTCAGGTCCGCACAAGTCGATCGGCATGGTGTTCCAGGAAGAATCGACATTTCCCTGGCGAACCGTAACCGACAATGTCGGCTTCCCGCTCGAGTTGGTCGGAATGCCCAAGGCACAACGTATCGAGCGCGCGCGCCACTTTATCAGGATGGTCGGGCTCGATGGCTTCGAAAATCGTTATCCCGGCGAATTGTCCGGCGGCATGCGTCAACGGGTGTCGCTCGCGCGAACACTCGCATCCGAGCCGAAAATCCTCCTGATGGATGAACCCTTCGCCGCACTCGACGAGCAGACACGGCTCCTGTTGGGCGACAAGGTGCTGCAGATCCAGCAGCAGCTGAAGCAGACGACCTTGTTGATCACGCACAACATCACCGAGGCGGTCCAGATGTCGGACCGTATCCTTGTGATGACCTACCGGCCCGGCAAGGTGAAGCGGATCGTCGACATCAACCTGCCGCGACCACGCACGTCTGAAATTGTTGGGAGCGAAGCCTTTGGACGATACGTCGCCCAGATCTGGAGTGACCTGCGCGAAGAAGCGAGCCGTGGCATGCAGGACGAGGAAAAGCACGCACTCGAGCACCCGAGTACGGCGTCATGACCATCGCGGCGGCAAGGCAACCAGGCCCGCGTTTTGTACCTCCTGCGCTGGTCGGCATGGCGACCCTTCTCGTCGTCCTGCTGATCATGGAGCTGCTGATCCAGCTGAACTTCATCAGCCGCTTCATAGTCCCGCCCCCGTCAGAAATTGTCGGTAGTTTTGGGCGCGTCATCGTCGAGGAACATGTATTCACCCGGTTTCTGCTGACGTTGGGCGAATGCCTGACGGCCGGCGTTATGCTTACGGTGTTCGGCATCGCCGGTGGCGTCTTGATGCATCGCATAAAGCTCCTTCAACAGGCCTGCGAAACCTGGGTCGCCGCTATGGCGGCGGCGCCGCTGGTCCTGGCCTACCCGTTGTTCATGGTGATCTTCGGCCGCAACGCCTGGACCATCATCATGATGGGGTTTTTCGCCGCGCTGCCGCCGGTCATCCTGAAGACAATCGAAGGCATGGCGAGCACGCGCAAGGTCCTGGTCAATGTCGGGCGCAGCTTCAACCTGACGCCGACTCAGCAGTTCTGGAAGATCATGTTTCCCGCGGCGCTGCCGACGATCTTCGTCGGCGTGCGGCTTGGTCTCATCTTCGCGTTGATCAACATCGTCGGCGTCGAGTTCCTGATTAACTATGGCGGTCTCGGGCAACTCATCAACGACCTGGCCGAGCGCTACGATCTTGCCGGCACCTATGCGGCAATCTGTTTTGTGATCCTGGTCAGTGTGCTGTTCTTTATGACTTTGGAAAAGGCCGAGCGATGGCTACGACCGATCGATTGACGCAATCCGTGGCGGCGGAACCGCTGGTCAGCCCCGTTACGCTAGTGCGTATCGCGATCATCCTCGCGGTGCTCGCGATCTGGGAATTCCTCGCCCATTCCGGCCTGCTTTATCGCGACGTGGTGCCTTCGCTCTTTGCCATTGGCAAAGCGCTCTACGACCTGTTGTCGCACGGCGACTATTACTTCAACCTCGGCGTAACCGCGGCTGAAATCGGGACGGCGCTCCTGATCGGTGGGATTTCGGGGATCGCGGTCGGGATCCTGCTCGGCGCCAACCGGTTTTTGTCGAAGGCATTCGAGCCTTATCTTTACTATCTCGGTCCCACGCCGAAGATCATTTTCTTTCCGATCATGATCATGTGGTTCGGGGTCGGCCCCGGCTCGAAGATCGCACTCGGCACCCTCTCCTGCTTTTTCCCCGTGGCGCTTTCGGTCGCCGCCGGCATGCGGCAGATCGACAAAGTGCTGATCCGCGTGGGTCAAAGTTTCCGTGCCTCGACCTGGCAGATGGTCACGAAAATCTACCTGCCCGCGATGCGGCATCCGATCATCAACGGCATCAGGCTGGGGCTCGGTGTCGCGCTGATCGGCACGCTGCTGGCCGAGACCAAGCTGTCAAACAAGGGCATTGGCTTTCTGATCATCAATGCCTACAGCACCTTCGACATGCCACGCATGTATGCCATGCTGATCGTCCTGTTCGTACTGGCGATCGGCGCCAATGCGCTGGTGGGCCGCCTCGGCGGCCTCGAAGGCATAAAAAGAACCTGACGTTCAAGCGAAACGGGAGGAACGCATGAAACATGTGGTTGGACTTGCCGCTGCGGCGATCGCCATGGCGACGCTCACGGCGCCGGCTGCGGCCGACGATCTGGTGAAAATGACCATCGGCCAGCGCGGCAACTGGGACACTTCGATCACGCATCTTGGCGACAAGGCCGGCATCTTCAAGAAGCATGGCCTGCAGCTCGAGATGATCTACACCTCCGGCAGCGGCGAGACCTTGCAGCCTGTCATCTCAGGCAGCGTCGATCTCGGCCTTGCGGTCGGGACGCTCGGCGCCATGGCTGCCTACGCAAAGGGTGCGCCGGTCCGCATCATCGGGGCGCAGGCGACGGGCGCGGCGGATTACTGGTACGCCAAAAACCCTGCCATCAAGACACTGAAGGACGCTAACGGCCACACCATCGCCTTTTCAACCAATGGCTCCTCGACCAACAGCGTGGTGCGGGCGTTCATCGACGAGTTCAAGCTAACCGCGAAGCCGCAGGCGACGGGCAATCCGAGTGCGACGCTCACGGCGGTGATGACCGATCAGGTCGACGTCGGCTGGGCGGCACCCCCGTTCGGCCTCAAGGAAATGGACGAAGGCAAGATTCATCTCGTTGCGCGCGCGACCGATGCCACGCTGGTGCGCGGGCAGACGATCCGCGTGTTGGTAGCCAACGCCGACGCCCTGGTGAAGCGGAAAGAAGTCATCGAACGCTTCATGAAGGCCTATCGCGAAAGTATCGACTACCTGTACTCGTCAAATCCGCAGGTGATGAAGGACTACGCGGAATTTGCCAGGGTCTCCGAACCGATGGCCAAGCGCGTGCGCGATGAGTTCTTTCCCAAGAGCCTGGTCAACCCCGATCAGATTCACGGCCTCGATACGTTGATCCCGGAGGCGGTGAACCTGAAATTCATTCCTGCTCCCCTCAATAAGGAGCAGATCGCGGAGTTGATCCAGATTTCGCCACGCAAGTAACAGGTGTCGCAATGACCACCGCCGTTTCCCCACAGGCTGCTTCCGCGCAAGCAGTCGTATTGCCGAAAAATCGCGGCGCATATTATGGTGGCGCGTGGCACGAGCCGAAGGCGGGCCGCTTCATCGACACGATCAGCCCCGGCACGGGACAGTCGCTCGGCAAGGTCGCCGACTCCGGCGCCGAGGACATCGATGCGGCGGTGGCGGCGGCAAAGACCGCGTTCGCCGAATGGCGGCGCGTGCTGCCGCTCGAGCGTGCCAAAATCCTGCGGCGGATTGCCGAAATTTTGCGCCAGAACGCCAACGAGCTCGCGATGATCGATGCCGCCGACTGCGGCAACCCGGTCAAGGAAATGGTCAGCGACGCCATGATCGCCGCAGCTCAGATGGAATTCTTCGCGGGCTTCGTCACGGAAATGAAGGGTACCTCGATCCCGATGGGTCCGGACGTGGTCAATTTCTCCGTCCGCGAGCCGCTGGGCGTGGTTGGCCGCATCATTCCGTTCAATCATCCGTTCATGTTCTGCGCCGGCAAGTCGGCGGCTCCGCTCGCCGCCGGCAATACGGTGGTGGTGAAGCCTCCCGAGCAGGCGCCGCTGTCGTCGCTGCGTTTGGCCGAGCTGATCGGAGGCCTGCTGCCGCCGGGCGTCTTCAACGTGGTGCCGGGCGGGCGCGAAGCCGGGCAGAGGCTTGCCAGCCACCCGGACGTCGCCATGATCGCTCTAATCGGCAGCGTACCGACCGGCCGCGCCGTCATGAAAGCGGCCTCCGACACGGTCAAGCGCACGATGCTGGAACTCGGCGGCAAGAACGCGCTGGTTGCCTATGGCGACGCCGATCCGGACGAGGTTGCCGGCGCCGTCATCGGCGGCATGAATTTCACCTGGTGCGGCCAGTCCTGCGGCTCCACCAGCCGCGCCTTCATCCATGAAGCCATCTACGACGCCGTGGTCGCGCGGGTGAAGGAGAAGATCAAATATTTCAAGCCCGGCATTCCGACCGATCCCGCCACCACAATGGGCGCGATCGTGTCCAAGCAGCAGTTCGACCGGGTGATGAGCTTCATCGACTCGGCCAAAAGCGAAGGCGCCCAACTCATCACTGGCGGCGGGCCGCCGGCCGATCCCGCCCTCAAGGGCGGCTTCTATATCGACCCCACGGTGTTCGCCGTCACCGACAAGAACCGGATCGCGCGCGAGGAAATTTTCGGGCCCGTGCTCGGCGTCTTCAAATGGAGCGACGAGAGCAAAATGCTCGCGACCGTGAATGCGGTCGAGTACGGCCTCACCGCCTCGATCTGGACCAACGACCTCTCGACCGCGCACCGGACCGCGCTCGCGGTCCAGGCGGGCTATGTCTGGATCAACGAGGTGAGCAAGCACTTCCTCGGTGCGCCGTTCGGCGGCTTCAAGCAATCGGGCCTCGGACGCGAGGAATGCTTCGAGGAAATGCTCGCCTTCACGCAGGAAAAGAACATCCACGTGAAGCTGAAAGCGCCGAAGGCTTAGCCCGGCGGATCAAAGCCTGCGTGAGCCCAGGCCGCACGGTGGGCCGGGTCGCTCATAAATTTGATAAATGCCGCGGCGGCGTCGGACGCCGGGCTCGCTGCGGTAACGGCCGCGCCATAGATCGTCGTGAGCTGAATCGCGGCCGGTAACGGGCCGACGACACTCAAACCGTCGGTATTGACCACCTCGCTCTTCGGATAAAAGCCGATCGCGGCCTCCCCGCTTGCAACCAGCTGCACGCCGCCCTCGAGCGCCGGACGGTGAATAATCTTGCCCTTCATTGCGTCGGCAATGCCGAGCTGCTCGACCAGTTTTCCCATATGCGTGCCGCTCGGCGTCGCGCCGGGCGTCGCATGCGTGATGGCGCGGCTGTTGAGCATCACCTGCTTGACCTTCTCGGGGGTCGAGAGGTCCGGCTTCGCAGCGCCCGTGCGCATCACCGCGTTGACACTCACAAGGCCGAGGACCGCGCGGCCTTGCGCGCGCACCACATTGTCTTTCTGGTAGCCGTCCAGGATGTTGGTCGGCATCACCAGAACATCGGCCTTTTCACCGGCAGCCAGTCTGTCGCGCAGTGCCGACATCACCGCAAAGACGTAATCGGCCTTGTGGCCGGACTGGCGTTCGAACTGCGGCGTCAACTTAAGAAAGATTTCCTTCGGCGCGCCGCCGCTCATGATACGAATTGTGGTCATTGCAAATTCCTAGAGCTTGAACGTTTCGAGCGTGCCGGGGTGAAACATCTCTTCCACCGTCACCAGGCGCGGCGACAGTCCCTGCGAATGGTGGTGGTGAAGGAACGACTCCAACGTCTTGCGGTTCGCGGCGACGCCATAGGACCAATAGTCGTCTCCCATGAGCGCCCTAGCCTCTATCAACCGCTCTTCCACGAAGGGGAGAGTCACTTTAGTCGAGGAGGTATCGGCAAGTTTTTCGATCGCGATCGCCTTCGAGTGCTCGAATGCCTTGAACACAGCGCCCGGTAGCCAAGGATGCTGCTCGGCGAGCTCACGCCGCACACCGATCAGATGCATGATCGGGAAAATACCAGTCCGTTTGTAGTAATCCTTAGCCGCGGCGACAGGATCGGGAAACAGCCAGCCAATATTCGGATCGCCCCGCTCAAAGGCCGGCGGCACGCGCGGCCCGATGAAGCCGTCGATTTCTCCGGCATCCAGCATGCTCGACAACGTCCGGCCCTTAGGAATGTCGTCGAGCCTCACGCCTTTCGGCAAGGTAATGGCGATTTTTTCGAGCCGTCCGGCATCGGTGAGCCCTCCTCTGATCCAATGGATGTCGGACGGCTTTACACCATGATCATCCTCGAGGATTGCGCGCGCCCAGACGTTGGCAGTGAGCTGATATTCCGGCACTCCGATTTTCTTGCCCTTGAGGTCGGCCGGTTTCTTGATGCGATCTGTGCGCACGTAGATGGCGGTATGACGGAAGGCTCGCGAGACGAAGGCCGGCACGCCGACATAAGGGCAATTGCCCTGCGCCGTTTTCACCGTGAAGCTCGACATCGATAATTCGCATATGTCGAATTCCGCCCTGCGGAATGCGCGGAAGAAGATTTCCTCCGGATCGAGCGCCATGAAAACTGGATCGACGCCATCGATCTGCACCAGCCCGTCGCTCATGGGACGGGTCCGGTCATAGTCGCGGACAGCAACGGAAAGATTGAGCTTGGCCATGGAAATCCCGGCTGGCTAACGAAACCCCGGGCAGTCATAAGCGAAAGCGCCCGGCAAGGCAAAGCGGCGGCCGATGGGCCGCCGCTTCGTCGCGAAGTCAATCCGACAAAATTTTTGATCAGCCGAAAACGTCGGCCACAATGCCGTTATACCAATCGACGGATTCCTTATAATTCTGCTTCCGAATATCGGCTGCTTCGTTTTTCTGGCTGACGAATCCGCTGCCGCCGGTTTCTTTGATTTTGCCGTCGCCCGGTGCATAGCTTGCTCCGACCTTGATATCGTCGTCGGGCGCAATGAGGCTCCAGCAGGTGTTCGAATAGCGCGCCGGGAAGGCACGCGACTTGGTGAGCTCGGCGCGAATGATCATGGCGGCTACTTTCGCCTGGCTGTTGGCGGAGAAAGCCGATTTTGGCATGTCGCCGGGAATCGCGGCATCGCCGACCACGAAGATATTCGCGTCGACTTTCGACTTCATCGATTCCGGGTCAATGGGACAATAGCCCGACTGATCCGCGAGGCCGGCGTCGCGCGCGATTTTGCCGGCCATCTGCGCCGGGATCACATTGGCAAGGGCGGCCTTATAGGTTGCAAAGTCGGTCTTCACTTCGCCTGTTTTCGGGTCGACGCCTTTGATGCCGCCGTGGATCTTCGGGTCCTGCCATTCGATCATGCCGGGATAGTGCTTTTCCCAGCCTTCCAGAAACACGGCCTGTTTGGAAAAGGTCGGCTTTGGATCGACGATAATGATCTTCGATTTCTTGTGGCCCTTTTTCTTGAGCACGTGCGCAAACATCGATGCCCGTTCATAGGGCCCCGGCGGGCAACGGTACGGATTCGGCGGCGCCACCATGACGATCAGGGCTCCGTCTTTGAGCGCGTTGAGTTTCTTGACCAGCAATTCGGTCTGCGCGCCCGGTTTCCAGGCATGCGGCATGATCTGCGCGGCTGCTTCGGAATAGCCAGGGACCGAATCCCATTTGAGGTCGATACCCGGCGCGATGACCAGCCGGTCGTAGGGAACGCGAGCGCCGCCTGCGACCGTGATCTGCTTTTTGTCGCGATCGACCGCACCCGCCATGACCTGAACGACGTTCACGCCACTTTTGCGCACCTTGTCGTAGTTGTGCGTCAACGATTTCCTGTCCCTGAAGCCTCCGACATAAAGGTTCGAGAAGAAGCAGGTCGTGAAGTTTTTCAGCGGTTCGATCAGCGTCACATCGACGGCACCAGTCGAATCCTTGGCAACGTAGCGGGCGACCGTAGCGCCACCCGGCCCGCCACCGACAACAACCAGCCGCGGCTTGGCCTGGCCAAGAACCGCTGGTGCAAATAGCGGCGTGGAAAGCGTTGCAAGCGAAGCCCCAGCAAGCAGACTGAAGTTACGACGCGTCATTTCGGTCATAGTCAAACACGTGGCTAATT
>Ga0207703_10000661_pt1 | contig 34492 bp, 40 predicted proteins | sample KBSSwiS12_FD_184304 | JGI IMG/M metagenome (GOLD analysis project Ga0207703, IMG submission 184304) | Switchgrass rhizosphere microbial communities from Kellogg Biological Station, Michigan, USA - KBS Switchgrass S1-2 (SPAdes) (version 2) | ecosystem: Host-associated > Plants > Roots >... | reverse complement strand
GAAGCCAGAAGCAGCGGCTGTTCCGTGGCGCGGGCGTGGCGATGGATGGTCGCGACCGCCTTGTCGCCAAGGCCGCGCTTGGGCTGGTTGACGATCCGCTCGAAGGCGAGATCGTCCGCCGGTTGGATCACCAGCCGGAGGTAGGCGATCGCGTCCCGGATCTCGGCGCGCTCGTAAAAACGGAAGCCTCCGATGATCTGATAGGGCAGGCCAATGGCGATGAAGCGTTCTTCGAACTCGCGGGTCTGGAACTGTGCGCGAACGAGGATCGCGATATCGTCGAGCGAACCGCCTGAGCGCATGCGCGATTCGGCCTCCTCGCCGACCCGCCGCGCTTCCTCCGGCCCGTCCCACACGCCGATGACTCGGACCTTCTCTCCCTCGCCGGCCTCGGTCCACAGGGTCTTGCCGAGGCGCCCCGCATTGTGGGCGATGAGACCGTCGGCCGCGGCAAGGATATGGCTGGTCGAGCGGTAGTTCTGCTCGAGCCGGACGATCGTCGCGCCAGGGAAGTCCTTTTCGAAGCGCAGAATGTTGGCCACCTCGGCGCCGCGCCATGAGTAGATCGACTGATCGTCATCGCCGACGCAGCAGAGGTTGCGGCGAGGCTCGGCCAAGAGTTTCAGCCATTCGTACTGCGCCTGGTTGGTGTCCTGATATTCGTCGACCAGGATGTAGCGGAACCGGTCGCGATAGCCGGCGAGCACGTCAGCGTGCGTGCGGAAGATGACCAGCATGTGCAGCAACAGGTCGCCGAAATCGCAGGCATTCAGGGTACGCAGCCGCTCTTGGTACTGCGCGTAGAGGTCGGCGCCTCGGCCCGCGGCGAACGCTTCGGATTCGCCGGCATCGACCGCGCGGGGAGTCCAGCCCCGATTCTTCCAACGATCGATTAGCGCGGCGAGTTGGCGCGCGGGCCAGCGCTTTTCGTCTAGGTTGGCGGCCTGGATCAGCTGCTTCAACACCCGCAACTGATCGTCCGTATCGAGGATGGTGAAGTTGGATTGAAGGCCGACCAGCTCCGCGTGGCTGCGCAGCATCCGCGCAGCGACCGAATGAAAGGTCCCGAGCCAGGGCATGCCTTCGATGGCGCCGCCGGAGATTGCGGATACGCGATCCTTCATCTCGCGCGCGGCCTTGTTCGTGAAGGTGACTGCGAGGATTTGGCTCGGCCAGGCCCTGCGCGTCGCAATGAGATGGGCGAGGCGAGCGGTGAGCGCGGCGGTCTTGCCGGTGCCGGCGCCCGCCAAGACGAGCAAGGGGCCTTCGGTGGTGAGCACCGCCTCGCGCTGCGGCGGGTTCAGGCCCTGCAGGTAAGCGGGCTCGGTAGTCGGGACCGGCGATTCAGGCACCCCAAGGAGGTAGGACAGGGGGAACGAAACGGCAACCGCGATGCCGCGGCGCGAGTCGGTCAAGCGGGGCAATTACCGATTTTTGACAAAGTTCCTACGGTTGCTCCCGATATCCCCGTTATCCACAGGCTTGTTACCGAAAATTTTGCTTCCGCGACTCGGAAGCGATGTGCATGGTGACCAAGTGATCGGGACGGCGGTCCCGGCCTCTCCAAGTGTCGGCAACGGCAGGCGGGTGCGGCAGGTGACCAAAGGTCCGATCTCCGCCGGCAGGCAATGGTGAGAGCCTTCGGGTTCGAATTGGAGCCAGCTGGTAAGAGGCGCCGGAAGAGGAAATTGCCTCTCGCGCGACGCGGTTCCCGGGAGTCTTCGGACTTTCGGTGAGCGAAGCGGGACGCAAGAGTGGTTTCCCCAAGAAGGGCCGCGGAACGTCGGGTGATTTTGGTTGGGATTACGGTCCCTTCCAGGCCAGGCCGATCGAACGACCAGCGAGCCTTCGGGCCACGTAGTCGGGTAGGTCAGCCGGGCTTCTCGAAAGAGAGGAATGCCGGATGGGAAGCGACGCCTGAGCTGGTGAGCCAGGATCGAGAGCGGGTTCATTGGGGCCTTCGGGTTTTCATGGGACCAGGTTACGAACACCGGCAGATCCTTCGCTCGGCGCAGTGGGGGCTGGCAGCAATGCCAGCCCCCATTTCTTTGGGGCCAGGGGCAAGCGCCGAATCTGCGCCGCCCGCTCACCGGTCCGCGATTAGCTCGGACGCCCGGCACCCCGACCCGCATTCCCAGCCGCACCGGTGACGCCTTGAGGAGCGCGGCGCATGCCGACCTCCGGTCGTCGCGGCAAACCGCGTCCGCAAATCAGGGAAGGACCCGAATTGACACTGCCGCGTTTGGCGCTTCAGGTGGTGACGGTGCTGAGTTGCGCGACCGTCGCTGGACGGCGTCGGCAATCAGGCCGCCGGAGCGGGACACGAGATGGAGTGAACCGGTGTTCCGTGCAATTGCGACCCTCGCGCTGGCTTCCGCCTCCGCCCATTCCGCAGCGACCCTGACCTCGGCCGGCCCGTGGTGGGAACGCGTCACCGTCCTCGTCGCCGACAACGGCCAGGCCCAGTCCTGCCGCTATGAATCGAGCCTGCAGCCGAAAGGCGACCAGGAATGCACAGTCGACGGCGGCCAGGCCGCGGTCGCGAAAGGCGCGAGCAAGAGCGAGTTCACGCGGATCACCTTCGAACGCCGCTTCAGCCCGGGCGCCAAGCCCGACATGGTGCTCGAGCCGGGCGAGACGCTGCTCGGCGGCCGCGTGATGTCGCTGGCGATCGACGCGCGCGGCGCGGTCCAGAATTGCGAGGTGGTGGCGACGTCAGGAGCGGTAACCCCGCAATATGGCTGCGCGGACCTTTCGGCCGAGCGGTTCGAGGCCAGCGCCGCGGCCAGCGCCGGCGCTCCGCCGCGCGAAGGCTATATGTCGATCATCGTCTATGGGCACTCAGAGCACGTGGTCTGACGATCCCTCCGGGATCAATTCACGACGATCGAGTCCGTCATTCCCATGCCCGCATGAAGGAAGTGGGTGCAACGCGCAGGGTAAGTGCCGGCCCGCGGGACCAGCGTGATGCTCTTCGTCTCGTGCCCCTTAAGCTCGATCTTTCCACCGGGCGCTGCCCCGGCGCTGATCGATGAGGCGGCGAAGAAAGCCGGCGCGGCGAAATTGTGGCCGCTGCCCGATCGGTTGGCGAAGACCAGGGTGACCGGGCGGCCCGCGGCGAGCTGGATAGGCCGGGGCGCGAAGCTGAAGCTCGAGACGCTGATGGTGACGGACTGCGCTGACGGCTGAGCGGCGGCAGTGCTTCCAATCATGGCCGATAGAAGAGCGGTGCAAGCAAGGCGTGAGAGAAACATACGGACTCCTTTCGCGCCCCCGCGAAGAGGCCGCTGTAGCAGGCCGAAGCTGAACGGCAACCAGCACTCTTCTCCGCCTGGATCGCGGGATAAGGCACATGCGGGTTGGACAGATATAACCTATCTGGAAAAAATATCTTGACATCGTGACGCTGTTTCGGTACATCCGGGAACAATGGAAAGATCGAAAGCTAAGTAGCCGCGATTTGCAGGGCGCAGTCGGCCGACTGAGGCTTTTCTGCAACAGGGCGCGGCATTCGCAATCTTGCACAGCAACCGGGCCTCTCATAATGTGTTCTCCGCGCTTCAAACTTAGAACGCATTGAAAGGGGATATCTATGCGGAAGCTGGCCATTGTGGTGGCGCTCGCGTCGACGGCCATCGCAACCCCGGCCATCGCCCGGGATCATTCATTCTACGCGGGTCTCGAAGGCGGCGGCATGATCGTCGAGGACCTTAACCTAAACTATCGAAGTGGGACCACTTCAATCGCGTCGGGCTATGTCGTCAATTTCGGCACCGGCTATGACGTCGACGCCATCGCGGGCTACGACTTTGGGGTTCTGCGCCTTGAAGGCGAACTGGCTTACAAGCATGCGGGCGTGGACGGCGTAAACGCCGACCCGCGGATTTCGCCGGTGACGAACGGCAATCTTTCGGGCGGCCGCGTCAACGTGTTTTCCGGCATGGTCAACGCCTTGCTCGACTTCGGCAACGACAATGGCTTGAGCGGTTATGTCGGTGGCGGTCTCGGATGGGCCAGTGTGGACCTGAGCGCTGCCACAGCGACGGCGGGTGCGCACGTGGTTGACGACAGTCAGTCGCATTTTGCGATGCAGGCGATCGCGGGCGTTCGTCTCGCGGTTAGCCAGAATATCGACGTCGGCATCAAGGTGCGTCACTTCGAATCTAGAAACCTGCGCTTCACGAACACGTTCGGCTCGACGCCCTTCGACTTCAGCGGGTCGCTGAAGACGAACAGCCTGCTGGCGAGCGTGATCTACAACTTCTACTCGCCACCGCCGCCACCGCCGCCGCCGCCGCCTCCGCCGCCTCCGCCGCCTCCGCCGGCGACGCAGACGTGCCCGGATGGCTCGGTGATTCCGGCGACGGATACATGCCCGGCACCGCCGCCTCCACCTCCGCCGCCGCCTCCGGCGCCTGAGCGCGGATAAGCGACCGCCGATCAAGACAACCGGTCCGGACCATCGTCCGGGCCGGTTTTCTTTTGTATTCAATCAGCGAAAGCGCAGCGGGCCCAGTCCTGGCTCGCGCGAAGCGGCTCCCTTAGCGACTGGACGCGTATTGCGTCGGCGGCGCCTTGTCCCACCCGTAAATGTCTGGGAGGTAGCTCAGCCTTCCATCACGGACCTGCGCCGTGATGTAAGTCAGGTAAATCCGCGTTCCCTGGGGCAGTTGCACGCGCGTCTCTGCATTGCTGCCGGGCGCGACCGGATCCTGCCCCAGCAGCCAACGTCCCAGCCGCTTTGCATCCTCGACCCGGACACATCCGTTGCTCAAATTACGATTCGCCAGTGCGAATTTCGCATGATCGGGCGTGTCGTGAAGGTAGATGTCCTCCGGATTTGGGAACGGGAATTTCAGAATTCCCATCGAGTTCAGAGGCCCCGGCGCCTGTCGTATCTTGAGATGCAGCTTTCCTGAGGCCGCTGCTTTCCAGTCGATCGACTTCGGATCGATGATGTTTGGATTCTCGGCCCACTCGTCAACCACGTCGTAGCCGTGTGACTTGAAGTAACTGAGGCCAAGGCGAATCACGTTGGGCGCGATCGTCTTTCGCACCAAATGGTCCGGCGCATGCCAATACGGATTGTACGTTATGTAGTACATGACGCTTGCGATTAGCGGCGTCGGCAGCTCTTCCGTGCCGGTGATCACCTTCATCGAATCGAGCGCTTGCCCATCCTCGTAGAGGGTCAGCATCGACGATCCTGAATCGACCAGCAGGAAACGTCCCTTGGCTGGGAGCGATCGGACGCGATCGAGGTTGGCAAGCAGGCGGGGATCGGGCGTCAGATTGCCGCTCGCCTGCGCCTCGGCGAACCCAGCGTCCCGGAGCTGCGCGTAGATCGAATTAACGTTCGAGACGCCGGACAGGTGCTGCTCGAGCGACGGCGCAGCGGCGGCCGTCAAGAGAATCTGATTGGCTTGCCTGCCCTGTGGCTCGAGCACGGGATAGGCATAGATCATACCGCGAGTCGGCCGGCGGAGCGCCTGGACGTAGCGCACCCATGCCCGCGACAGCGTTCGTTCGGCACTGGAAATGCCAGCAGGATCGCCATTTCGAGCGAGCGCGACGGCCGATTGAACCTCCGCTGCGAGCTGCGGACCCTCCGGAAAGCCGTCAAATGGTGCGCGCTGCAAAATTGCGACCAGCCGCCCAACGGCGGCCTCGTTGATTCCGTTGCGGGTCCAGATCGGCTGCGGTTTGTAGGTGTCGTAGAAAGCCGCGACGTCATCCGACGCCAATGGAGCGAGCGTCGTTGCCGTATCCGGCGTAGTCGATTGAGCCCATGTTGCAGCACTTGAGACGAGCGTTGCTGAAGCAGCCCCCAACAACCCGAGATTCCGCGCCATCACTCTCACTTTGGACCCCGCCACCTTTTCACCGCCAGTCTAAAGTGTGCTTCTGGGACATCCAAGCTGCATTTCGCCTGAACTGCGCGACATCGCAGTGAATGGTTTGGTGCGACGAAGGATACTTCGACGCCCGTAAGCGTCGGTCTTGTGTTGGCGCAAGTTCGGCGCAAAGGCGGCCCAGCACAACGGGAAAGCCGGAGACAAGATGGACATCAATGGAGTGGCCGCAGTCGTAACGGGGGCCGCATCGGGGCTGGGCGAAGCCACTGCGCGCGAGCTGGCCAAACGAGGCGCGAAAGTTGCCTTGTTCGATCGCGATGCGAGCCGCGGTGAACAGGTCGCGAGCGAAGTAGGCGGGGTGTTTTGCGATGTTGATGTCACCGACGATGACAAAGTGAAGGCGGCTTTCGAGAAAGCGCGCGCGGCGCACGGGCAGGAGCGGATCCTGGTCAACTGCGCCGGCGTCGCCAATGCCGCGAAGACGGTCGCGCGCGACAAGGAAACCAAGGCCGCCAAGCTCTATCCGATGCAGCAGTTCAAACTGGCGATTGAGATCAACCTGATCGGAAGCTTCCGCTGCATCGCGAACTCGGCGTTCGGCATGGTGGATCTGGAGCCCGTCGGCAGCGATGGCGAACGCGGCGTGATCATCAACACGGCGTCAGTGGCGGCCGAGGACGGCCAGATCGGGCAGGCGGCCTACTCAGCCTCGAAAGGTGGCGTCCTCGCCATGGCCTTGCCGATCGCGCGCGACCTGATGAATGACGGCATTCGCGTCAACACGATCCTTCCAGGCGTATTCAAGACGCCGATGGTCGCGATGATGCCCCCCAACGTCCAGGACGCGCTGGGCGCCCAAGTGCCGTTTCCGAAACGCCTCGGCCAGGCCGACGAATATGCTCGGCTGGCGTGCTTCCTGATCGAGAACCCGTACATGCACGCGGCCGCGGTGCGGCTCGACGGCGGCATCCGGATGGCGCCGCGCTAATGACTGACTATGCTCGTCTCCTCGACGAGCTGGCCGAGACGGCGCGAGAGGCCGGAGACGCGATCCTCGAGATCGTCCATCGTGGATTCGAAGCTGAAATAAAGCGGGACTCGTCACCCGTCACCGAGGCCGACCGGGCGGCTGAGCTCATCATCCTCGCTGGCCTCGCGCGCGCCGCGCCCGGAGTTCCGGTGATCGCCGAGGAAGAGGTGGCAGCCGGCAGAATCCCATCGCACGGTGACACGTATTTCCTGGTCGATCCCCTCGACGGAACGAAGGAATTTGTGCGCGGCGGTGACGATTACACCGTCAATATCGCCCTCGTTGAGAACGGCCGCCCGGTCCTGGGAGTGGTTTTCGCGCCGGCCACGCACCGCTTGCACGGCGGCTGGACCGGGTCGGGCGCATGGGTCGACAGTGGTAATGGACGCAGGGCGATCCGTACCCGCGCCCGTCCGGAAAGGATGACGGCCGTAGCCTCCAAATCGCACCTCAATCAGGCGACGATCGATTATCTTCAGGAGGCTGTCGGGATGTGCGACTATGTCGGCGTCGGCTCGTCGCTTAAGTTTTGCATCGTCGCCGAGGGAGGCGCCGACATTTATCCGCGCGCTTCACCGACAAGCGAATGGGACACGGCAGCGGGACATGCGGTGTTGTTGTCGGCCGGGGGATTGGTCGATGGCCCCGACGGAAATGCACTTGCTTATGGCAAGCACGCATTTCTCAATCGCGCCTTTGTCGCGACATCCGGTTGGAAACCCCCGCCGCTCGATCCATATCTCGAACCGTTCGCAGGGGGCGGGGACATGCCCCAGGGCCTTTAGGCAGGCAGGTCATCCCATGGACGCAGATTAGTCCATTTCGGATCAGCCTGCCGGCCGCTCAACCTGAGAAATTCCACCTCGCGCTTCGCGACTTCGATTCGCAGGGATAGTTCCGCCACCGTGACGGCGTGCCGGCCCGCCGACCCAAGCCGGCGGAGCAGCCCGTCCGCCTGGTCGAGCGCCTGGGCGAGCTCGGCAAGCCAACGGGCGCGGGCGGCAGCTGGTACTTCAACAGGTGTACTACACACGTTCACGCCCCCCGCGCTGCAATAGCATTGTTTGGCCCCGCTTCACGAAGGTTCCTCGCTGTCTGCTCCATTCTGGAGCCGAATTCGTGGGACTTTCGTCCAGATTGCGCGCTATCAGGTGCTGGCTCGGTCCAGCCCCTCGCCTAGGGATGCCCCATGGACGCGATTTCGACCGACGCTGATCTTCATTATTCCGATCTTCCGCCGATCCTGCTCGCGGCGAGCAGCGACAGGGCCATGTCTCGCGCCGAAGACGCTGCGCTGGCAGCCGGCTTTCGCGTTGCCGCACGGATGCTGATCAAGGAGGCGCGTGAGCGCATCGAGCAACAGGTTTCCGCGACCGCGGTCTGGGTTGAACTCGACGCGGACTGCGGTGAGCCGATGGACGAGCTGCTCGAGCAGGTGAGCCGTGACGTCGGGCGCGGCCGTTATTCCGCGATCGTCTCGGCGACTGCGGATCTGGTCGATCCCATCGCTGCTCGCGTTGAATCGATCGATCTCGACCTGATCATCGACGCAAACGAAGCAGACCGGGTCGCCGCGATGGCGCTAGCGGCCGCGAGACGAGGATTGCCGTTGCAGCTTAGCGACGTCGCCAGCGACAATAATGCCGAGCGGCTGCGGCAGTTGAGCGAGGAGGTCAGCCGGATCGCCTCGACGCTTGCCCGACTGTCGACCGGCCCGGGCACGCCGGTCCGTGGGCTCGAGCAGCTACCGGCGGGCGATACGCCCGCCCTGTCCGCCGAGACAGTCCGTGCAGTCATCCGGTCGCGGCGGTTGCGAACCCGCTACTTTCGAGAGGAGCTGTTTGCAGATCCGGCATGGGACATGCTGCTCGACCTTCTTCAGGCGGAAATTGCCCAGCTCAGGGTGCCGGTATCGAGCCTGTGCATTGCCGCTGCCGTCCCCGCCACCACTGCGCTGCGCTGGCTCAAGACGCTGGTCAGCCAGGGCATCTTCGTGCGTCGCGCGGACCCTCATGATGGCCGCCGCGTCTTCGTCGAACTGGCACCGGAAGCCAGCCAGGCGCTGCGGCGATATTTCGCGGAGGTTGGCTCGGTCGCAACCATCTAGCGTCGCTTGCGGCGCGCCTGCGCTCGTGGCACGGGGCGGCGAGGGCGCTTAGCTCAGCTGGTAGAGCATCTCGTTTACACCGAGAGGGTCGGCGGTTCGAGCCCGTCAGCGCCCACCATCCCTCTAAAGTTTGCGGATGAGCCGGGTGGCCACAGCGATCCATGGAGGATTGGCGACCACTTGCTGGCGGCCGCCGGCCTCCAGCGGTAGGATCTGAAGCCTCTCCTCGTCACGATTGATCAGGCGACCGAACAAGAAGCGTCCGGCGGGTCGCGGAACGAGAATGTCACGATTGAGCGCCTGTGCCGACGCGGCGGGGTCGAGCCGCTCGCACCATATTTCATCGCCGCTGCGGTAATCGCCGATCCCGCTACCGACGACGATTGCAACCTGACCGGCTTCTGCGCGAGGCGGAACCACGATCGCCTTGTTGCGGGGTGCCAATGCGCCTGTCGGACCAAGAACGGCAACCACTTGAAGGTCAGAGGTTTCACCGGCGTCGACGAGATCCTGCGCATCGACCCCGAGCGCGCGGGCAATGCGGTTGAGCCAGCCGATAGACACTGTCCGCGTACCGGTTTCGAGCCGGCCGATCGTCTGCGCGGTGGTCGGCGGCTCGCACCGACGCGCGACATCATCGAGAGTCAAGCCGCGAGCGCGCCGAACTTCACGAATCCGAGTAATCATGACGGGCTCCGCCGCTAACCAAACCGGTTTTTCTCTGTCCTACACTTTTGCCGTTGTGGCAAGTAGCCGCGACTCAGACATTGGAGGATGGATGGAACGGACGCCAACACGCTTGCTCGGCGAACAGATCATTGACGGTCCGGGAGACATGGAGCGGACGACACACCCGGCGCGTTCGCGAACCGTCAACGCGACCGAATCTCCGCTCGGCTGGCTTCTCGCGCACGGCCACGTGACTCGCCGTCAGTTCGACGCCGGCGAGCGGCTGCGCAGCGACTGGGAGCGCGGTCAGCTCGCTCCGCGGGTGACTATGGCGTGGGATGCGGCACCCGTCGCGCGAGGCCGCGGCGGCCCCTCGGCCGGCCTCGATCTCCACGGCGCGCAGCTGGATGCCAAGCGCAGGTTCAATGCCGCGATCGATGCGGCGGGACCGGGCCTCGCCGACATATTGTGGCGCATCGTCTGCGCCGGCGAAGGGATGCGCGACGCGGAGACGGCCCTTGGCTGGCCCGCCAGAGCGGGCAAGGTGGTGCTTACGCTCGCGCTGGACCGCGTCGCGACATTTTACCGGGTCGCCTAGTCCTTGCGGCCGATCCGGTGGTCGGCAGGCGTCTTGGGCTCCTTTTGCGCCGTCATCGCTTCGTCGCGCCCAGATCGCGATCGCGAAGCGTCGGATCGTGACGATTGTTGCGGGCTTCGTCCTTACCGCTGTTGCTGCGCATTCCATGCACTCCTACTGGAACGCCGTCATAAGCGGCCGGGACGGACGAGATGTCCGCCGCGTGGGACGGGAGGAGCACAACCGATGATCATCTACGGAGCGTCGCTATCGCCATATGTCCGCAAGGTGCTCGCCTTCGCCGCCGAGAAAGGCGTTGAGGTGGAGCTGAAGGGTACCGGGAGACCGGACTATTCGGCCGAATTCCTCGACGCGAGCCCGTTCAGGAAAATGCCGGCGCTGCGCGATGGCGACTATACGCTCCCGGATTCAACGGCGATCGTCCATTATATCGAAGCCGCGCATCCCGAGCCCGCGCTCATTCCGGCGGATCCAAAGCTGCGCGGCAAGACGATCTGGTATGAGGAGTTTGCCGACACCGTATTGGTGAGCTGTGGCGCGAAAATCTTCTTCAACCTGGTCGTAGCCCCGCGCTTCCTGGGACGGGCCGGCGATCTGGGCGCGGCGGAGGCGGCCGAGCTCAATGAGCTTCCGCCCATTCTCGAATATCTTGAAAAGGTCGTCCCGGGCGACGGCGGTTACCTGGTCGGAGATCGCCTGACGCTGGCTGACATCGCGGTGGCCAGCCCATTCGCGAATTTCCGTCACACGCAAACCAAGGTCTGCCCCGAGCGCTACCCGCGTACCGTCGCTTATGTAGACCGGATCCTGGCGCGCCCGAGTTTCGCGCCAATGGTCGAACGTGAAGCGGCGGTGCTTGCGGCGACGGCGGCCTAAATCGCCATAAACTGAGCTTATTGACCTCAAGCCCGATTCACATTGGACGCTGCGGCGACCCAAACATAGATACGCTTACCGCTTCCGGACTGGGCTGGCCGGACGGAAACGGAGATAAGCGAATGAAGACTACAATTATTGCACTCGCCGCATTGCTGTCGCTTGGAGCCGCAGCGGATGCGCAGCCGATTCTCATCGGCGGGAATCTCGTACGGACGAGTAGTGTTCCGGTCGCGGACCTGAATCTGGCGGCCACAGCGGGCCGCTCAACCGCAGATCGGCGGATCCGCGGTGCGGCCACACTCGTGTGTGCTAATGATGGTGATCGCAGCCTCGTATCGCTGGTTGCCGCGCATGACTGCTTCCGCGACGCCATCGACGGCGCCAAGAAACAACTCGAAGCGGCATCGACGGTCAGTTTCTGACGACGGCAAGCTATTAGCCTGTCACCATAAGGAGAACGGCGCCGCGTCGGTTGGACGCGGCGCCGTATCTGTAGGCGGACACTACCTAGAAGGAGCCGCCGCCGGAGCCGGAACTTCCGGAGCCGCCTGAGCCGCCGCCGCTGGGGCCGCTGGTCGAGCCGGACTGACCGCTGTCGTCTTCATTCTCGTCCTCGTCGAGCGCGCCGCGGCCCTGCCTTGCAAAATCGGAACCGCCGGTCGCATCGGCGCCCGATGAGTCGCCGCTGCCGTCGGAACCGCCTTGGTCCTGCAGATAGTCGTCGGAGCCGCTGCCCTGCGAGCCGATGAAGCCGTCGCCCTGGGATCCGCCGCCAGAGCCCGTCGATCCGCCCGAGCCGCCTTGGCCGAAGCTGCCGCCCTGGCCGGTCGAACCCTGATCCTGCGTCAGCGTATCGCTTTGTCCGCCCGACTGCGCCTGGCCGCTCGAACTCTGGCCGCCGAAGTCGGCACCTTGGCTCATCGTCGAGCCGCTGCCGCTTTCGCTGTCGTTGCCGCCGATCGGCTGGCCGCCCTGCTGACCCTGCTGACCCGTCGGCTGCTGGCCCTGCTGGCCGGTCGTCTGCTGGCCGCTGCTTCTGCCTTCAGTCCCGCCGAATTGTTCGTCGTCCCGTTCTTCAGCCATCGTGAAATACTCCCTCACTAGGCCCCGCTTGCTCTGCGCTGCTAAACACCGGGCCGGCGCAAGCCGTTCCGACTGTCCAACGGACTTTGCGACCAACCGCTGGGCGCATGGAAAAAGGCCGCCGATCTGTCGACCGGCGGCCTTTTCTTCTCTTCCCCGTGAGGATGGCGCTTTGGGCCTATTCCTCGTCAGTGCCGACTTCGGCTTCCTCTGGCGTGCCGGGGCTCTCCTCGGCGGCCGGGATGCCCGGTTCGGCGCCAGGCTCGAACTCCTCGGTGAAGGCGGTCGTGTCGCGCTCGAACATCTGCGCCATCACGTCGACTCCCTGCGCCTGGAGGTCGGCTTCCTCGGGCGAGCGGGCGACGTTTACCTTGACCGTGACCGCGACTTCCGGGTGGAGCGCGATCTTGATCTCGTGAAGGCCGATCGCCTTGATCGGACGGTCGAGCACGACCTGGCTCTTGGCCACGTGCGCGCCGACCCCGTCAAGGGCCTCGGCGATGTCGCGAGCGCTGACCGAACCGTAGAGCTGGCCGGTGTTGGACGCCTGGCGGATCAGCTGGACGGTCTTGCCGTCGACGCCCTTCGACGCCTCTTCGGCATCCGAGCGGCGGTTGGCATTCTCTTCCTCGATGCGCGCGCGATTGGCCTCGAACACCTTGCGGTTGGCCTCGTTGGCGCGGAGCGCCTTCTTGCGCGGCAGGAGGTAATTGCGAGCAAAGCCGTCCTTGACCTTGACCACGTCGCCGATGGCGCCGAGCTTCTCGACGCGTTCAAGCAGGATCACTTCCATGGGGTCGCTCTCCTTACTTTACGATGTAGGGAAGCAGGCCGATGTGCCGGGCGCGCTTGACGGCCCGCGCGAGCTCGCGCTGCTTCTTTGAACTGACGGCGGTGATCCGCGACGGCACGATCTTGCCGCGCTCCGAGACGAAGCCCTGCAGCAGGCGGACATCCTTGTAATCGATCTTCGGCGCGTCCTTGCCCGAGAAGGGGCACGACTTGCGGCGGCGGAAAAATGCGCGGGCCATTATTCGACCTCCTCTTCACGCGGGCGGAAGCTCGGACGGTCGTCGCGGTCGCCGCGATCTCCACGCGGTCCGCGCTCCCGGTCCTTGTCGCCGCGGCGCATCATCGCCGACGGACCCTTTTCGAGCTCGTCGACGCGGATTGTAAGGAAGCGGATCACGTCCTCGTTGATGTTCGACTGACGCTCGAGCTCGGCGATTGCTGCGGCCGGTGCATCAAGGTCGAGCGCGACATAGTGCGCCTTGCGGTTCTTGGCGATGCGGTAGGCGAGGGAGCGCAGGCCCCAGGTCTCGGTCTTGACGACCTTCCCGCCATTGTCGGTAATGATCTTGGTGGCGTTTTCCGCGAGCGCATCGACCTGGGCCTGAGCGAGGTCCTGGCGCGCGAGGAAAACATGCTCGTAGAGCGGCATGTTTCTTCGTCTTTCTTTTGGCCGATCGCTGACTTGCCCCAGCGGCAAACCCCTCCGGCTGTCTTCCAAATCAAACTGGGGCGCGAGCAAGCCCGCACCCCATCGCCGGCGCCTATGCCGAAAATCGTCCCCAAACGCAAGACGTGGCCGTGGGTTCGTTCAGCCAGGGTTTCGTTGACGAGTCGTAATGTCCAGTCGCCTTATCATCTTCCGCGCGAACAGGCGTGGGAGCCGAGACGGGTCTTTTCGCGTTTTCGGGGGCGAAAAGGAGTATAGTCATGACTTCATTAGCGATCAGGACAGCTGCCGCGTCCCTGGCAGCAGTCGCGATTGCCGGCTGCACAACCACCGGCATCGGCACCGGCCAGTCCACCAATGGCGGCATCGGTGCTACCTTTACCTGGCGGGAAACCGGCTCAACGCGCGGCACCATGATTGCACAGCTCAGCAATGGAGAGGTGTTTCAGGGACCTATGTTCCAGGTCACCCAAGAGGCCCGCGTCGATTACTACGATCCGCTCTGGTACGGCTGGGGCCCCGGATATGGCTGGCACCGCCGCTGGAGCGGCTGGGGCGCATGGGGCGGCGGCTGGGGGGGCTGGGGCGGCTGGGGTCCCGACTATATCACGCAATATAGCGGGCAGGTGCTCGCGAACCTTCAGGGCCCGGGCGGCTTCATGCGCTGTCACTTCACACTGATGAGTCCAAGCTCCGGCATGGCCGGCGGCGGCGTCGGGCAATGCCAGTTACCCAAGGGAACGCTCATCCACGCGCAATTCCCGCCGGGCCATCACTACTGACGGACGAAGCGCCGGCGGATTGAAACCCGCCGGCGTCTCATGGCACAGCGGGGTATGGCGACCCCGCTAAACCGGCTCGGAGCAGTTCCGGACGCGCTCGACGATGTAAGCCTGCCGGGCTGGCTCTACTGGGACCCTGAGTTCTTCGAGGCCGAAAAAAGAGCCTTCCTCCGGGCAGCGCCGCAGGTCGTCTGCCACGAGAGCGAGATCGCGAGCCCGGGCGAGTGGCGGAGCCTGGAGTATCTTGGCGAGAGCGTAATCGTCATGCGAGGCGACGACGGCGAGGTCCGCGCTTTTTCGAACGTGTGCCGGCACCGGGGCTCGCGGCTGGTCGACGGCAGCGGAGGCTGCGCCAAGATTCTGACCTGCCCCTATCATGCGTGGAGCTACGGGCGGGACGGCCGGCTCGTCGGCGTTCCTCATCGCAGTGAATATCCCCGCTTGCGCACCGGAGAGCTCGGCCTCAAGCCTGTCGCGCTCGAGCGATGGCACGGCTTTCTGTTCGTGACCCTGGAGCCGGGCGCGCCCTCGGCCGCCGAAATGATGGCGCCCTATGCCGACGAGGTCGCGCTCTACCGTTTCGAGGACTTGCGCGTCATCGGCCGCGTCACGATCCGCCCTCGGCCGCTCAACTGGAAGACGATCGCCGACAATTATTCGGACCACCTCCACATTCCGATCGGCCATCCTGGGCTGACGCGGCTGTTCGAGCGCAACTACCGCATCGAGGCGCAGAAGCATGTCGACCGGATGGAAGGCGATCTGGTCGAGAAGGAATCCGCCAACCCGTCGGAGCGCGCCTATCAGCGGCTTCTTCCGCGGGTCGAGCACCTGCCAAAGACCCATCAGCGCAAGTGGCTCTATTACAAGCTGTTCCCGAACGTGGCGTTCGACATCTACCCCGACCAGGTCGACTTCATGCAGTTCCTGCCGGTGAGCGCGACCGAGACTGTAATCCGCGAGATCAGCTATGCGCTTCCAGATGACCGGCGGGCGATGATTGCTGCTCGGCATCTCAACTGGCGCATTAACCGCCGGGTCAATTCCGAGGACACCGAGCTCATCACGCGGGTCCAGCTCGGTATGCAGAGCGCGACCTACGAGCCGGGGCCGCTGGGCAAGAGCGAGGTTTGCCTGCGGAGCTTCGCGAAGAAGCTCAGGCAGCTGATCCCGGAGGCACGGCGGGCCTCTCCGCCGCCGCCAGGCTGGAGCGGTTCAGCCGCCTCGAGATGAAGCGGATGGGGAGGCCGGCGATGGCGATCGCCGCGCTCCATAGCAGCACCTCTGTTCCTGACGCAGCGAACATCGCGACCGAATAGATCAATCCAATCACAAGGATGATGACGGCGGACAAGCCGCCGACGCGCAGCTTCAGCGCTGCTGCCGCGCAGACCGAGTAAAGCACCAGCGCGAGCACGGTCGAAACCAGCGTGATGAATACGTACACGCTGACGAAATTCTTCGACGAGCTGGCCAGGACCAGCAGCGCGGACAGGATCGCGCAGATCCAGAGCGCGCCGGCCGGAGCCCCGACCTTGTTTGGACGCGCGAAGATCGGCGGGAGATCGCCCGCCTGGCCGATGGTTCGAGCCGTTTCGGCGGCCATCAGCATCAGCGAGTTGGCGGTTCCGAACGCGCTCACCGCCGCGATCAGGGCGACAAGGATGCCAGCGGCGCTCCCCATCAACGGTGAAATGGAATCAGCGAAGGGCGAGCCGCTGTTGGCCGCGATTGCGCTCGGCAGAAGCATCAAGGTGGCGACGGTGGCGAGTAGGTAGATGACCGCCGTGAAGCCCGTGCCGAGAATCGTCGCACGGGGGACGGTCGTGGTGGAATCGCGCGTAACGTTTGCGGTCATTGCGGCGCCTTCAAAACCCGTCAGCGAGAAGAGGATCAACGCCGCTGCAGCCGTCACTCCACCGAGGCTGAGCGGCACCGGAGCGAGCGGTTCGACCGGGCTGCCCCCGCCGAAGCGCGCGGCGACCAGCGCTATGACAGCCAGCAGCGGCATCAGCTTGATGAGCACGGTGACGATCTGCAGCGCTCCCGCCGAGCGCGCGCCGCGCAAGTTGACCATCAGCAGGACGGCGATTGATCCGATAGCGACCGCGATCAGGGGCGGCCCGGATATAACGACCGGCCAGATGTGGCCGAGCGCTCCGGCGATCGCGACAGCCACGCCGGCCACGCCGGTGACCTGCGAGAATGTGTAGCACCACAGCGTAATAAAAGCGGTGGTCTCGCCGAATGCACGGTCGGCGTGGACGAAGGGGCCGCCCGGCAGCTTCGCTGCGAGCTGTGCCAGGGCGAAGGCTAGGCACATGGTCCCAAAGCCCGTCACGACAAACGCAATGACCATGTTGACGCCGAACGGCGCGAGCGTCGTCGGCAGCAGATAGATGCCCGATCCCACCATGGAGCCGATGACCATGGCCATGCTCATCCACTTGCCGAGCATTCGCGATTCCGGTTCGGGATGGATGTCAATCGGCAGGGCGTCGTCGGCCATCCTGGCCGCTTCGCATCCCGCGCCGGGGTTGGCAATCGCACTGCCCGAGCTTAACCGCCCCTCTCGCAAACAGGGGAGTAAGATGCGCGCATTCATTTTCCCAGGCCAGGGCAGCCAGGCGGTCGGAATGGGCGCGGCGCTGGCCGACGCGAGCCGCGCCGCTCGCGACGTGTTCGACGAGGTCGATGAGGCACTCGGCCAGAACCTGTTCCGCCTGATGCGGGACGGGCCGGATGAGGAGCTCAAGCTCACCGAGAATGCGCAGCCCGCGATCATGGCCAATTCGATTGCTGTGCTGCGGACGATGGGGGTCCGCCTTCCCGAGGTGGCGAGCTTCGTCGCCGGCCACAGCCTCGGCGAGTATTCTGCGCTGTGCGCAGCGGGCTCTTTCGACCTTGCGACCACGGCCAAGCTATTGAAGCTGCGCGGCCAGGCGATGCAGCAGGCGGTTCCGGTAGGCGAGGGCGCGATGGCCGCGCTGCTCGGCGCGGACCTGACGCTCGCCCAAAAGATCGCCGAGGCCGCCGCGCAAGGCCAGGTCTGCACGGTCGCCAACGACAATGATCCCTCGCAGGTCGTGATCTCCGGAAGCAAGGCCGCGATCGATCGGGCGATCGAGATGGCGAAGGAAATGGGCGCCAAGCGCGCTGTGCCGCTACCGGTCTCCGCACCGTTCCACTGCCCGCTGATGCAGCCCGCGGCCGAAGCGATGCGCGACGCGCTCTCCTATGTCGTTGTTGTCGCTCCCGCTGTTCCGGTCTTCGCCAATGTCACCGCCGAGCCCGAGACCGATCCCGACACGATCCGCAAGCAGCTGGTCGACCAGGTCACCGGAATGGTCCGTTGGCGTGAGAGCGTCGCCAACATTTTCGACGCCGGCGTGCACGAGTTCGTCGAAATCGGCGGCAAGGTGCTGGGGTCGATGGTCAAGCGCATCACCCCGGACGCCACCGTGACCAGCCTCGTCACGATCGAGGACATCGAGTTGGCGTCGAAGGAGATCGCGTGATGTTCGATTTGACCGGCATGACCGCGCTGGTGACGGGCGCTAGTGGCGGCCTCGGCAGCGCGATCGCCAAGGCGCTGGCGGCGCAGGGGGCGCGGCTGGCGGTATCGGGCAGCAATGTCGAGAAGCTTGAGCGTTTTCGGGAGAATCTCGGCGGCGACCATGTTGCGATCGGCTGCAACCTCTCCGACGGTGCGGCAGTCGACCAACTCGTCCCGCAGGCGGTCGATGCGCTCGGTGGCAAGCTCGACATCCTGATCAACAATGCGGGCGTGACGCGCGACAATCTCCTCATGCGCATGAAGGACGAGGAGTTCGAGGAGGTCATCCGAATCAACCTCGAGGCGGCGTTCCGGCTGATGCGGGCGGCGGCGCGGCCGATGATGAAGGCGCGCTTCGGGCGGATTATCTCGATCACCTCGGTCGTCGGAGTCACCGGCAATCCTGGCCAGGCCAATTACGTCGCGTCCAAGGCGGGGCTGATCGGCATGACCAAGGCGGTGGCGCAGGAGCTCGCCAGCCGCGGGATCACGGTCAACGCAGTCGCGCCCGGCTTCATGACCTCGGCGATGACCGATGGGCTGAACGAGCAGCAGCGCGAAGGCATCCTCTCGCGCATTCCGCTGGGCGCGATGGGCAGCGGCGACGACATCGGCGCGGCTTGCGTCTATCTCGCATCGAGGGAGGCGGGCTACGTCACCGGCCAGACGCTGCACGTGAACGGCGGGATGGCGATGCTGTGACCAGCGGCTCCAGCGAAATAGACGCGAAGATCGCGTCGATGAGCGATTGGCGCGGCGTAATGCTTGCGAAGGTCCGGAGGCTCATCCGCGAAGCCGATCCCGAAGTCGAAGAAGCGGTGAAGTGGCGCAAGCCATCCAATCCCGCGGGCGTTCCCGTGTGGGAACATGCCGGGCTGATCTGCACGGGCGAGACCTACAAGGACAAGATCAAGCTCACCTTCGCTCGCGGGGCCGCGCTTGGCGATCCGGCGGGCCTGTTCAACTCGAGCCTCACCGGCGGCACACGTCGCGCAATCGACATTCCCGAAGGCGGGGACGTCGACGAGACGGCCTTCAAGGCGCTGATCCGGGAAGCCGTCGCACTGAACCTCGCGCATGAAAGGCCGAAGGCGGGTCGGCGTCGCGGTTAACGCTCTCTTGCTCAATGCCTTGTCGTCGGTTTCGGGCCACCTATATCGACCACGAAATCAACGTTTCGGTCGCCTTTTTTAGAGGGGCCGAGAGGGGCTGAAGAAGAGGGAATAAAGATATGGCCAAGGTCATTGGCATCGACTTGGGCACGACGAACAGCTGCGTCGCCGTCATGGAAGGCGGCAAGCCGAAGGTCATCGAGAATTCAGAAGGCGCGCGCACCACGCCTTCCGTCGTCGCTTTTACGAAGGACGGCGAGCGACTGATCGGCCAGCCGGCTAAACGCCAGGCGGTCACCAATCCCGACAATACGATTTTCGCGGTGAAGCGCCTGATCGGCCGCCGCTTCGACGATCCGATCACCAAGAAGGACACCGAGCTGGTGCCCTACAAGATCGTCAAGGGCGCCAACGGCGACGCTTGGGTCCAGGCCGGTGGCAAGGACTATTCGCCGTCGCAGATCTCCGCCTTTATCCTCCAGAAGATGAAGGAAACCGCCGAGGCCTATCTCGGCGAGACGGTCACGCAGGCGGTGATCACCGTTCCCGCTTACTTCAACGACGCGCAGCGCCAGGCGACCAAGGACGCCGGCCAGATCGCCGGCCTTGAAGTACTGCGCATCATCAACGAACCGACCGCGGCCGCGCTCGCCTACGGGCTCGAGAAGGAAGACGGCAAGACGATCGCCGTCTACGACCTTGGTGGCGGCACGTTCGACGTCTCGATCCTCGAGATCGGTGACGGCGTGTTCGAGGTGAAGTCGACCAACGGCGACACATTCCTCGGCGGCGAGGACTTCGACGCTCGCATCGTCAACTGGCTCGCCGACAAGTTCAAGGCGAAGGAAGGAATCGATCTGCGTACCGACCGGCTCGCGTTGCAGCGGCTCAAGGAAGCGGCAGAGAAGGCCAAGATCGAGCTGAGCTCGGCGGCTACGACCGAGATCAACCAGCCGTTCATCACCGCCCGAATGGAAGGCGGCACGACCACCCCGCTCCACCTCGTCGAAACGCTGACGCGTGCCGACCTCGAGAAGCTGGTCGACGACCTGATCGAGCGGACGATCGAGCCGTGCAAGAAGGCGCTGAAGGACGCGGGCATTGACGCCAAGGACATCGCCGACGTCGTGCTGGTGGGCGGCATGACCCGCATGCCGCGCGTGCGCGAGCGGGTGAAGGAATTCTTCGGCCGTGAGCCGCATACCGGCGTGAACCCCGACGAAGTGGTTGCGATGGGCGCGGCGATCCAGGCCGGCGTGCTGCAGGGCGACGTCAAGGACGTGCTGCTGCTCGACGTCACGCCGCTGTCGCTGGGCATCGAGACCCTGGGCGGCGTGTTCACCCGGATGATCGACCGCAACACGACCATCCCGACCAAGAAGAGCCAGGTCTTCTCGACCGCTGAGGACAATCAGAATGCGGTGACCATCCGCGTCTTCCAGGGCGAGCGCGAGATGGCCGCGGACAACAAGATGCTCGGCCAGTTCGACCTTGTCGGGATCCCGCCGGCGCCGCGCGGCGTGCCGCAGATCGAGGTCACGTTCGACATCGACGCCAATGGCATCGTCAACGTCAGCGCCAAGGACAAGGGCACCGGCAAGGAGCAGCAGATCCGCATCCAGGCCTCGGGCGGCCTTGCCGATTCCGACATCGAGAAGATGGTCAAGGAAGCCGAGCAGTTCGCCGAGGAGGACAAGAAGCGCCGTGCTGCGGCCGAAGCGAAGAATAACGCCGAAAGCCTCATCCACTCGACCGAGAAGCAGCTCGCCGAGCATGGCGACAAGGTCTCGGCGGACGTCAAGGGCGAGATCGAGAAGGCTCTCGCGGAGGCCAAGACTGCTGTCGAGGGTGGCGACACCGACGACATTCAGCAGAAGACCGCGGCGCTGACGCAGGCGGCGATGAAGCTCGGCCAGGCAATGTACGAGCAGCAGCAGGCGCAGGCCCAGCAGACGGGCGGTGACGCCGGTGGTGCGGGCGAAGGCGCAGCCGGCGAGCAGCCCGGCGAGGAAGAGGTCGTCGACGCGGAATTCTCCGAAGTCGACGAGGGCGAGAATAAGGGTTGATGATGCGGCGCGGCTCCTTTGCGGGGGTCGCGCCTCGTCCTGTGTGGCGTAGCGGGGAGCATTGATGGTCGAGCACGACTATTACGACCTGTTGGGCGTGCCCCGGGGCGCGGATGACGCCGCCATAAAGGCGGCGTACCGCAAGCTCGCCAAGGAGCATCATCCCGATCGCCATAATGGCTGTTCCGATAAGGAAGCGCACTTCAAGGCGATCAATGAGGCCTATGACGTGCTCAAGGATCCTCAGAAACGCGCCGCCTACGACCGGTTCGGCAAGGCTGCGTTCCAGAATGGTGGCGGAGGCCACGATCCCTTCGGCGATGCTGGCTTCAACGGCTTCTCCGATATCTTCTCGACCATCTTCGGCGAGTTCATGGACCCGCGGGCGCAGCAGAATGCCGCCCGTGGCGCCGACCTTCGTTACGATCTCGAGCTGAGCTTCGAGGAGGCGTTCACGGGCGCCGAAAAGGCCATCGCGGTCCAGGCGATGGCGACTTGCGAGAAATGCGACGGACGCGGCTGCAAGACGCTCGATCGCTGCACCAGCGCGTGCCAGACCTGCGGCGGGATCGGCAAGGTCCGCGCGCAGCAGGGCTTCTTCGTGGTCGAGCGCGGTTGTCCGACCTGCCGCGGCGCTGGCGAAGTGATCACCGACCCTTGCACCAATTGCCACGGCGAAGGCCGCGCGCACGGTCAGCGAAAGCTCTCGGTCAAGATTCCCGCCGGAGTCGACGAGGGTACGCGTATCCGCGTCGCCGGGGAGGGGGAGGCGGGCATCCGCGGCGCCGCCAGCGGCGACCTCTACATCTTCGTGCACATGAAGCGGCACCCGATTTACGCACGCGAGGGCACGACCCTGATCGCCGAGTGCCCGGTGAGCTTCACCACGGCGGCGCTCGGAGGCACGATCAGCCTTCCCGGGATCGACGGCAAGCCGGTCGAGCTCAAGATCCCGACCGGCATCCAGTCCGGCGAGCAGCTACGGCATCGCGGCGCGGGGATGAGCGTCCTCAACGGCCGCGGCCGCGGCGACCTCGTCGCGCGCATCCTGGTCGAAACGCCGACCCGGATGAGCGCCAGGCAGAAAAAGTTACTCGAAGAATTCCGCGACACCGAGACGGGCGACGAATGCCCCGCGTCGAAGAGCTTCTTCGCCCGCGCTCGCGACTTCCTCGGCGGCTAGGCCGCCTCCCTCAGGAAAGCCGGCGGTTCGGTCGCGACGAAGCTCGGCCGTGTCGTCATCCGCTTCAGCCAGGACGGAAGGTTCGCCGTGCTCTCGATCAGCTGGCGCCCCTCGGCACACTCGCCGAACAGGTCCAGCTGAGCTGCGAGCATGATGTCGGCGACGCTCACCATCTCGCCGGTCAGATAGGGCTTGCCCCCAAGAATCTCGTCCAGCACCTCGAAGCAAGTGTGGGCCATTGGCATGGCTTCGGTGATCGCAGCCTCATCGCCCGGCAGGCCGAGCAGCCTCGGGCCGATGATGCGGTTGAACGCGATCGGCGCGGCTGCCTTGGGGAAGAAATACCATTCGATGATGCCGATGACCTGGTTCATCCGGGCACGTGCTTCGGCTGAGTCCGGGGTCAGCGGCGGGTCAGGCAGCAGGTCGTCCAAGTAGCGGATGATGGCCTGCGTTTCGTAGATGGTGAATCCGTCATGCTCGAAAGCCGGGATCCTTCCGAACGGATGCCGGGCCAGATGCTCGGGCTGCTTCGTCTCCTGCGGGGCCATGGCGTGAAGCTGATAGTCGAGGCCCTTCTCGTGCAGCGCGACCTCCACCGAACGGAGGAACGGGCTTCCGGGAACTCCATAAACCTTGATGTCCGACATCGGTCGTCTCCTTATCGTGCTGCTTCGGCGGCGTAGAGTTCGAGCAGTCCGCTCCAGCCGCCAGGCGCGTCGATCGCCTCGCGGAAGCCCTCGGCGGTGTCGCCAAGGCGCTCGAGGTTTCGGTGCTCCAGTTCGACGCGGGTTCCAGATCCCTCGGGCGTGAACAGGACCTCGACCTCGGTCGTGACATCGGGATCGAACGTCCACTGGGCGTTGAGTTGCCAGATTAGCAGGACGCGCGCGGGCGGTTCCCAAGCGGCGACGCTGCCGATTTCGCACTCCGATCCGTCGATCATGCGCTGGTACCAGCGGCCACCCTGTTTGGGCTCGATGATCTGCGCATCGAGTTCCGTGGCCTCACTGAGCTTGTGCGAGTTGGGCCACCATCGACCCATGCCGGCCGTGAAGACCTCGAACGCCTGCGCCTGAGACGCATTGACGAAGACGCTTTTGCGCACGGGCGCGGGGCGGATCTGCGTGCTCATTTCTTCTCCTCTTTGGCGGCGCGTTCGACCTCTTCGGCAAAGGCGGTGAGCGCGGAATCCCAGAACTGGTCGAGCCAGGCGCGCATCGCTCCCAGGCCCTTCGGGTCGATCTGGTAGATGCGGCGGGTGCCCTCCGAGCGGTCGTCCACAAGACCCGCCTCCTTCAGCACCTTCAGATGCTGCGAAACAGCCGGCCGGGTGACCGGCAGGCCGCGCGCGATCTCGCCGACGGGACGAGGGCCGTGCCGCAGGCGCTCGAACACCGCCCGCCGTGTGGGATCGGTCAGCGCGGCGAAGACTCGATTCGCGTTAGCCATGACTTACCGTTAGTAATCACTTACCAAAGAGTCAACAAGTGTGCACCTGCGCCCTCTGCGGATTGCGTGGATTTGACTAGGGGTTTGCCGCCTCGTCGATGGCGAGGCGCAGCGCGAACATCTGCGCAAACAGCTCGGCGGCGGCATGGAGCTCGAAGCTTGGACCGCGCGGGCTTCGGCTCTCGCAGCAGAATTCGCAGGCAAGCGCGCCGGCCTTGAAGGGAATCCGCAGCATTGAGCGGATGCCCTGGGCACCGAGTTCCTGTCGGTCACCCTCCTCGGGGGCACGAAGGAGCGCGGCATGCGCCGCCGTGTCCTCGTCTTCGCGCGGGAACAGGCCGACGGCCTGACCGCCGGTGTCGGCGACGATGATCGGCAGGTCGGCCGGATCGACGGGCCCACCGAATGCGCCGCGGCTGCTCTCGGCGCGACGATCCCCGCAACTCAACGTCACCCGGTCATAGCCGGTCAGTGCGCGCATCCGCCGCGCGCCGCCATCGAGCAAAGCCTGGCCGCCGCTGCTGGCCAAGCCGGCGACGAGCCCACCGACGCTGCCGAAGCATTCCCCGAAGCTGCCGGTCGACGGCACAGCCTCGAGGATCACCCGTCCGCCGGCAAGCTGGAAGGCGACGTCGACCAGGTCCGGGTCATCGGTCAGGCGAACGCCGTAGGCACGGCCGATGCCGGTCGTGCCGCTGAGCTTGGAGAACAGGTTGCGCAGGTCATGGAGGGCCTGCGAGTGGACGAACTTTCCGAGTGGCTCGTCGATCAACGTGACGTGCGATTCGCCGAGCAAATGGTGGATGTTCTCCGACGCCCGCAGCACGATCCAGTCGAGCGACAGCTCGAGCAGGTAGCTGCCCTGCTGGATGCAAACGGCAGGGGCGGCGCACTGCTTAGCCGCCATATCGCTCTCGATTGTATCGACCGTGTCCATCAGCCCCCCGGCTGTATCCAGACGCCGCAGAATAGCTCGTGATTTTCGCAGTGCACTAAAAATTGTTGTGCCGCGAAGCGCTTAGGTTGCGCCGAACACGCGGGCGAAGATCGTGTCGACGTGCTTCAGGTGATAACCGAGGTCGAACAAGGCGTTGAGCTCGTCGGTTGACAGTCGCTGCGAGACGTCCGGATCGGCCTTCAGCAGGTCGAGCAGTGACTGCTCGCCGTCCGACTCCCACACCCTCATCGCGTTGCGCTGCACCAGCGAATAGGCGTCTTCGCGGCTAAGGCCGGCCTGGGTCAGCGCCAGCAGCACGCGCTGCGAATGGACGAGGCCGCCCATCCGGTCGAGGTTTTTCTGCATCCGCTCGGGATAGACGACCAGCTTGTCGATCACGCTCGTCAGCCGGGCCAGCGCAAAGTCGAGCGTGATCGTCGCGTCGGGACCGATGAACCGCTCGACCGAGGAGTGGGAGATGTCCCGCTCGTGCCACAGCGCCACATTCTCCAGCGCCGGCGTCACGTAGCCGCGGACCATTCGCGCGAGGCCGGTGAGGTTCTCGGTCAGGACTGGGTTGCGCTTGTGCGGCATTGCCGAGCTGCCCTTCTGTCCGGGCGAGAAATATTCCTCGGCCTCGAGCACCTCGGTGCGCTGGAGGTGGCGGACCTCGGTCGCCAGCCGCTCGATCGACGAGGCGATGACGCCGAGCGTGGCGAAAAACATCGCGTGGCGGTCGCGGGGGATCACCTGGGTCGACACCGGCTCCGGCGTCAGTCCAAGCTCGGCCGCGACATGCGCTTCCACCTCGGGCGGCACTTGCGCGAAGGTCCCTACCGCGCCGGAGATGGCGCAGGTCGCGATGTCGTTGCGCGCGGCGACCAGCCGCTCGCGATTGCGGGAGAATTCGGCATAGGCCTGGGCAAGCTTCAGCCCGAAGGTGGTCGGCTCGGCATGGATGCCGTGGCTGCGGCCGATGGTCGGTGTGAGCTTATGCTCGAACGCGCGGCGCTTGAGCACCTCGAGCAGCGCGTCGATGTCCGCGATGTGCAGGTCCGCCGACTGCTTCAGCTGCACCGCTAGCGCGGTGTCGAGCACGTCGGAGCTGGTCATGCCCTGGTGAAGCCAGCGCTTTTCCGGCCCCAATTTCTCACCGGCCCAAGTCAGGAAGGCGATCACATCATGCTTGGTGATGGCCTCGATCTTGTCGATGGCCTCAATATCGATCTCGCCAAGGACGTTGGCGTCATAGGCCTCGCGGATGGTCGCCGCGTCCTCGGCCGGGATCATGCCGATCCGGCCCATCGCCTCGGCCGCGAACACCTCGACCTGCCACCAGATGCGGTAGCGGTTTTCGGCCGACCAGATGGCGGTCATTTCGGGTCGGGAATAGCGGGGAACCATGGGGCAGGCGGCTAGCAGGGAAGACGCCGGCCTTCAAATCAGCCCCACTGACGTAGAGGACCGGCGCCTGGGCGCCGGTCCCAAACCCAAGCAACTAGCCCTTTTCGCCGGACCTACGCACCGGCGGTGGCGGCGGCGGCGGTGGAGGAGCTGGGCAGGCCATAGCCGCCGGGATCACCGAGCCATCCGGGCAAGTCTGCGTCGGAGGCGGTGGAGGAGGGGGAGGCGGGGGAGGTGGCGGGCAAGGCTCAGTCACCGCGACCGTCGATCCGTCCGGGCAGGTTTGCGTCTTTGGCGTTGTTGCGCATGCCGAGACTGCGACCGTGGCCACGATGATAAGCGCAATTCGTTTCATTGCCTTGTCCCTTCATTATTTCGGACTGACAACGATGCCGTGGCGAGGGTGTTCCACCGTCAGAACAAATCAAAGGCTATCCATAGGCGAAGGCGGTAACCCGCCCGCTCGTCAAATCAGTCCCATCGTGCGCATGCTCGTCCGGCCGTGGGCGCCCACGATCACATGATCGTGCACCGTCACCTTCATGTGCCGACCTGCCTCGACAAGATCGCGGGTGAGGCGGATGTCTTGGGTCGAGGGCGTTGGGTCACCGCTCGGATGGTTGTGGACGATGATCAGCGCGGTTGCGCCGAGCGCGATTGCCCGCGCGATCACCTCGCGGACGTGGACCGAGGCTTCATCGACGCTGCCCTGCCACAAGGCTTCGTTCGCCAGCAGCATGTTCTTGGCATTCAAAAACAGGATCCGCACTTCCTCGGTCCGCCGATGAGCCATCGCCGCGGTCAGATAGTCGCCGAGCGCGTCCCAGCTCGACAGCACTGGCCGGCCCTCGACCCTCGTTTCTAGAAGTCGCAGCGCCGCGGCCTCGGCGATCTTGAGCGCGGCGATGGTCGCGTCGGTCAGTCCTTCGCGCCGCAGGGAATCCGCGCTCGCGCCCAGCAGCGGGCCGATGCCGCCGAAATCGTGCAGCAGCCGCTTCGCCAGCGGCTTGGTGTCGACCCGCGGGATGGTCAGCGTCAGCAGATATTCGATCAGCTCATAATCGTGGAAGCCCGCCGGCCCTGCCTCGAGCAGCCGCTCGCGCAGGCGGGCGCGATGGCCCTTTGCGTCAACCTCCGCGGAACTGCCTGTGCGCGCGTCCATTTCGCTCCCTCATGGGCGCGTGGTCCGAGCAGCCGCCGTTACAGCACAGGTGGGCGCCGTTAGGGAAGCGGGGTCATGCCGCATCTGGAACGGTGAGCCGATGCAGGGGTTAGTGGCCGGGAGCGAGAGAAGGAAAACGGGCTCGACGTGCCTGCAGAGCAAGAGACGGTGATCGTTCGGCGGCGGCCTTTCGGCCGCATCGCCTTGTTTGTCGCGCTCGGACTCTTGATCCTGCTCGTCGCTGCGATTGCGGTGGTGTGGATCGAGCGGCGGCCAATCGCGACACACTACCTCAAGGGTGAGTTCGAGCGGCGCGGCGTCACCGCAAGCTATCATCTCGACCGCGTGGGTCTCAGGACCCAGGAGGTCAGCAACCTCGTCATCGGCGATCCGCAGCGCCCAGACCTCGTCGCCAGGTTCGCCCACATCGAAACCCGGCTGAAGCTCAATGGCAATTTCGAGGTCTATCGGATCGTCGCGCGCGGCGTGCGGCTGCGGGGCAGGCTGGTCCACGGCAAGATCAGCTGGGGCCAGATCGACCGGATGATGCCGCCGCCGTCGAACAAGCCGTTCGCTCTGCCCGATTTCGCGCTCGACATTTCCGACAGCACAATCGCCCTCGCGACCCCGTTCGGGCCGCTCGGTCTCGCTCTCGAAGGCCACGGCAAGCTCAGTGGTGGCTTTAGCGGGCGCGCGGCGATTGTGAGTCCGCGCATGGCTCCGGGCCGCTGCGCGGCGACGAACCTGCGCGCCAATGTCGCCGTCGCCGTGGTCGCCAGGCGGCCGCGGATCGACGGTCCGGTGACTGCCGAGCGCTTCTTCTGCCCGTCGAGCCGATTCGACGTCGGGGCACCGCGGTTCGAAGCCAAAGCGAGCTTCAACGAGTCCTTTACCCGTATCGACGGCAGCGGACGCATGGCGATGAGCAGCCTCGTCGCCGGCGCCAACGGCCTGGCCAATTTCATCGGCGACATCAGCTTCAAGGGCGCGCTCAACGACGTCTCTGGCGGTGTGAAGCTGTCTGCGCAGAAATCGCGCATGGGGACGATCTTCGCCGACCGTACGCGGCTCAACGGCCGATATCATCTGAACGGCAAGGCCGGCACATTCGACATGGCCGGCAATTATGCCGCCGACAGCGCCTCGCTCGCCGACAGCATGTTCGCCGGGGTCACCGGCCCGCTCACCGCGGTCGGCAAGTCGCCGATCGGTCCGGTCGCGACCAGCATGGCCAATGCGGTCATCCGAACCGCGCACAACTTCAACTCGTCGGGCCGGATCACGGTCGTCAACTTTCCCGGCGGGGGGGCGGCGCGGATCAACGAAGCCAATGTCATCGGTCCGGGCGGCGCCCGAGCGCGCGTGTTCGGCGGCAGCGGCGTGACGTATTACTGGCCGTCGGGCGGCCTCAGGATCGACGGCAATCTCGAGACGGCGGGCGGCGGACTGCCGACGGCGCGGGTCAGCCTCAGCCAGCCGCGCGCGGGTGCGCCGATGAGCGGCGTCGCCGACATCGCGCCTTATGCCGCCAATGGACAGCGGTTGGCACTGACGCCGATCCACTTCGGACCTGGGGCCGGCGGCTCGACCGCGATCAGCACCGTCGCCCAGCTCGACGGCAGCTTCCCCGGCGGACGCGTGCAGGCGCTGCGGCTGCCGATCCGTGGAGAGGTCGGCAAGGGCGGGAGCTTTGCCTTCGGCACGACATGCGCGGTCGTCACCTTCAATTACCTGCAGATGAGCGCTCTCCAACTCGGCAACACGCGGTTGCCGGTCTGCCCGGTGGGCCGCGCAATCGTGTCGAAAAGCCCGGGCGGTTCGGTGCTTACCAGTGCCCGGATGCCGAGCCCGGTGCTCAACGGGCGGCTGGGCAGCTCGCCCTTCCACCTGCAGGCGGCAAACGGCCTGCTGACCGGTCAGCATTTCGTGTTCGACCGGCTCGGCATGCGGCTCGGGCGCGATACTTCGCCGATCCTGTTCGACGCGGCTCGACTGAACGGCTTCATGGGCCGCGAGCTCAACGGCAACTTCACCGGCGCGACCGCCTCGATCGGCAAGGTCCCGCTGCTGCTCACCGAGGGCGTCGGCAAATGGCGTTACGGTAAGGATCTCATCGTCGATGCGTCGCTGCTCGTCTCAGACCGTAATCCCAACCCGCGCTTCTATCCGCTGAAGAGCGACAATGTGCACTTCACGATCGCGGGCGATTATGTGCGTGCCACTGGTGCTCTGCATCATCCGGCGACCGGGACCTTGGTCACCGACGTCAATATCGAGCACCAGCTTTCAAGCGGCGCCGGCCATGCCTTGCTCGACGTGCCTGGTCTCGCCTTCGGGCCAAACTTCCAGCCGGACCAGCTCACACGCCTTACCGAAGGCGTCGTCGCACTGGTGAACGGCACCGTTCGGGGCAAGGGGCGGATCGACTGGTCGTCGGGGGGCAAGGTCACGTCGACCGGCGATTTCTCCACCGCCGGCATGGATCTCGCCGCGCCATTCGGGCCTGTCACCGGCCTTACCACGAGCGTCCATTTCACCGACCTTCTGGAGATGGAGAGCGCACCTCACCAGATCGCGACCATCGCCTCGATCAACCCCGGCATTACCGTCACCGACGGCGTCCTCCGCTATCAACTGCTGCCGCATAACCTCGTGCGCGTCGAGCGTGGCGAGTGGCCGTTCATGGGCGGCCGCCTGATCCTCGACGAGACCATCCTCAACTTCGGCAGCCCCAGCGCAAAGAGGCTGACGTTCGAGCTCAGGGGCTTCGACGCGAAGATGTTCATCGACAGCCTCGGCTTCCAGGGGCTCGAAATCACCGGGACGTTCGACGGCGTGCTGCCGATGATATTCGACGAGAATGGTGGCCGGATTGTTGGCGGGCGGCTCGACTCACGGCCGCCGGGCGGTCGCCTCCACTATACCGGCACCAAGCCCAAGGGCCTGGTCTCCGGGACCGCGGTCAACCTGCTCAGCGACATCCGCTACCAGTCGATGATCATCCGGCTGGACGGCGATCTGGCAGGCGAGTTCGCGACGCGAATGACCGTCGACCAGGTCTCGCTCGGACCCAGCCACGGCCTGCTCGCCGGGCTGGTGCGCTCCGCGTTCAGCAAGCTCCCGATCCGCCTGAACGTGAACATCAACGCGCCGTTCCGCGCGCTCATCCAGATGGGCAAGGCCTTCAAGGACCCGACCCAGGCGATTGCCCCGGTGATGCCGTTCCCGGTCGACTCGCCGGCGCTCAAGGTCGAGGTCCTGAGCACCACCAAGGTCGAACAGCAGGGCGACGCCAAGCCGAGCGTCGACACGACGCCCCCACCCCAAGCACCACCACCCGGAGGAACCAAGTGACCAGACACATGATGAACCTTGCGAGGCTCGCGGCCGGCGCTGCGATTGCGCTGCCGCTCAATGGCTGCATCACGGTCAAGCCGCCGGACAAGCCGATCGAGATCAACCTCAACGTCGCGATCCGGCAGGAGGTGCTGGTGCGGCTGCAGCAGGATGTCCAGCAGATGATCACCAAGAATCCGCAGGCCTTCCCGCCCGCGCCGGGCAAGCCGTGAGAGTAACCGCGTTCCTCGTCGCCCTGGCGCTGGCGGGGCCTGCGTCGGCTCAGCCTGCGCCATCGCTGGCGCTCGCGATCCAGGCAGGGCAGGTGGGTGAGCGCTACGATGGCTACATGGGGTTCGCCACGACGCCCTCGGTCGAGGTGCGACGCTTGGTCGCGGCGGTCAACCTCCGCCGCCGCAACCTGTATATCGAACTTGCCGGCCGCCGGAACGTCACTGCGGCGGTGGTAGGGGTGGCAACGGGCTGCCAGCTGCTCCGCAACTTGAGTCCCGGCGAGGCTTACCAGCTGCCGGACGGAGTGTGGCGCCGATGGTCGCCGGGTCAACCTGCGCCAGTGCCCGATCAATGCGGCTGACATCGCGCAGTCGCGCGGTTGACTTGTCAGAACCCCGTTCATAAAGGGTCGGCGCCTTGGCGGGCTTGGCTCCGCCATGTTTCTCGTCCCGGTCTGGCCCCTGGATTCAGCCACGGGCGACGCACAGGGGAGACGCATGGCAGAGGACGAGAACGGCGAGGTCCCGAAGCTTCCACCAGATGCACGGCTGGGATCGCTCGATGAGCGGCTCGACCGTCTGCAGCAGGCGGATGCAGCGAAGCAGGCGAAGACCGCGGTCGATCCGAATATGCGGATTGCTCAGCTGGTCATCGGCTATCTCATCGGCGGCCCCCTTGGCGGGGCTTTGCTCGGTTGGGGGCTGGATAGCCTGCTCGGGACGTTCCCGCGGCTGCTCGTGCTGATGCTGTTTCTCGGCTTCGGTGCGGGATTTTGGAATATCATGCGGATTTCAAGGAATACCCCGAGCCGAAACTCGGACGGAAGATAATAGAGGATCAAGCGTGGCGGCGGCAGGCAAGATCGACCCGATGCATCAGTTCACGGTGGAACCGTTGATTCCGCTGCATATCGGGAAGTACGACATCAGCTTCACGAACAGCGCTGCGTGGATGGTTGCGGCGCTCCTGGTGATCGCGCTTTTCATGTGGGGCGGCATGAAGCGCGAGGTCGTTCCGGGCCGCTGGCAGATGGCCGTGGAAGGCCTGACCGGGTTCATCGACGACCTGGTCAAGGTGAACATCGGCCCAGAGGGCAAGAAGTTCACGCCTTTCATCTTCTCGCTCTTCACCTTCATCCTTGCCGCAAACCTGTTGGGCCTGCTGCCGCTGGCGATCGTGCCAGGCTGGCATACTTTCACGCCGACCAGCCATTTCAGCATCACCGGCGTGCTTGCGGTCGCAAGCTTCAGCCTGGTGCTGATCGTCGGCTTCTGGCGTCACGGGCTGCACTTCTTCTCGCTGTTCCTGCCGGCGGGGACGCCCTGGTGGATGGCGCCGCTGATCGTCCCGATCGAGATCGTCTCGTTCATGGTCCGCCCGTTCAGCCTCGCGCTGCGACTGTTCGTGGCGATGATGGCCGGTCACATCCTGATGGAGGTGTTCGGCAGCTTCATCGTGAACGGGCTTGGCTCCGGAAGCGTCCTCGGCCTCGGAGTCGGATTCATCAGTTTCGCGTTCATCGTCGGCGTCGGCGCGCTCGAACTGCTGATCTGCGCTCTTCAGGCCTATGTGTTCGCGCTGCTGACATCGCTCTATCTCAACGACGCAGTCAATCTTCACTAACCAACTGATTCTTCAAAGGAGTTCAATCATGGACGTCGCTTCCGCAAAGCTTATCGGCGCCGGTCTTGCCGCCATCGGTACGGGCACCGCCGCCATTGGCGTCGGCTTCGTGTTCGGCCAGTTCCTCAACAGCGCGCTTCGCAATCCCGCGGCGGCGGACGGCCAGCAGGGTCGCCTGTTCCTCGGCTTCGCGCTTGCCGAGTTGCTGGGCCTGATGGCCTTCACCGTCGCGCTTCTCATTCTGTTCGTGTTCTAAGAACCGCTAGAAGGGGACGTGCTTCGGCGCGTGCCCAAATGCAGGATCAGCCATGCCTCAGCTCAATCAGCTTCCTGACATCTGGTGGTCGCAGCTCTTCTGGCTGGCGGTGGTGTTCGGCATCATCTTCTTCGTGATCGGGCGGGGAATGGTGCCGAAGATCCAGTCGACCGTCGATGCGCGCGACAGGAAGATCGCCGACGATCTCGAGCGGGCCCAGGCGGCGCGGGTCGCCGCCGACCAGACCGAACAGGCCTGGCGCGAGCGGATGGACGCTGCCCGCGCGGAGGCGGCTCGCGTCGCCAGCGAGGCGAAACAGGCGAGCGCTCGCGACACCGAGGCCAAGGTCAAGAAGGCCGCCGACAAGCTCCACCTCAAGGTGGAGGCGTCGGAGCAGAAGATCCGCGAGGCCGTGCAATCGGCCCGATCAGAGATCGAGGGCGTTGCCGCTTCGCTGACGCAGGACCTCGTGTCCCGTCTGACCGGCATCAAGGTCGACACCGAGGACGCCGCCGACGCAGTGAAAGCCCAGTTGAATGTCTGAGCCTCAAACCACGGCCGGCACCGAAGTGGCCGGGCACGAAGCTGAGCCGACCGCGTTCGGGCTAACGGCGCCGTGGTTTATCGCCGCGGCAATCATCGTCGTCATTGCCATCCTCATCTGGAAGAAGGTGCCGGCGGCTATCCGCAAGGCGCTGGACAGCAAGATCGCCTTGATCCGCGACCAGCTGGCCGAGGCCGAGTCCCTCCGCAAGGAGGCCGAGGCGCTGAAGGCCGAGTATGAGGCCAAGGCCGCGTCCGCCGACAAGGATCGCGAGGCGCTGCTCGAACGCGCGCGTCACGATGCCGACGCGATCGTCGCCAAGGCCAAGAGCGATGCCGAAACCCTGATCGAGCGGCGTACGCGGATGGCCGAGCAGAAGATCGCCGCCGAAGAGCGCGCCGCCGTGGAGCAGCTCCGTGCAGTTGCCGCGGACGCAGCATCAAAGGCTGCCGCGCGGCTGATCGCCGAGCGTCACGACGCTCCGACCGATGCGAAGCTCGTCGACCAGGCGATCAAGGAAATCGCCGGCCGCTAGCAGCAGCTATTGCCGGTGCTGGCCGCCGGGCTGCGCGACACCTTCCAGCGCCTGCTCCGCCGTATCGGACGCACCCTCGCGCGCCAGGTCGCCAAGACTGACGATACCGCACAGCCTTTCCTGTTCGTCGACGACCGGCAGGCGGCGCACCTGCGCCTCGCTCATCTTGTTCGCCACCTCGTCGCAATCGTCGTCGATCCGTGCGCAGATGATGTCGTTGCTCATCAGCTCGCGCACCGGCGTGTCCGGCCCGTGACCCTGGGCGACGCCGCGAACCGCAATGTCGCGGTCGGTGATCATGCCGATCAGCCGGTCGCCTTCGGTCACCGGGATCGAGCCGGCGTCGGTGCTCAGCATGAAGCTCGCGGCTTGCTGAACCGGCTGATCGGGTTGGATGGTCTGGACGTCGCGCGTCATCACTTCGCTGACCTTCATGGGTTTCCTCCTCCTGTCGGGAATTCCGCTTTCAAAACGAACGGTGGGCCAAGCCGTTGCCGTTGTTAGGGCACGTTCTCGGTCAGGAGGTCATAGGTCGCGACCAGCTCGTCCTTCTGGTTGAAGACCTCGACGGCCCAGCGGACGACGCCGGTCTCGTCGCTCTTGAGCGACTTCGACCGGACGGTGAGCTCC
>Ga0207703_10000660_pt1 | contig 34515 bp, 29 predicted proteins | sample KBSSwiS12_FD_184304 | JGI IMG/M metagenome (GOLD analysis project Ga0207703, IMG submission 184304) | Switchgrass rhizosphere microbial communities from Kellogg Biological Station, Michigan, USA - KBS Switchgrass S1-2 (SPAdes) (version 2) | ecosystem: Host-associated > Plants > Roots >... | reverse complement strand
AGCGCAGGCCGAGATTGACGGCGAGGTGCTGATTGACGTTCCAGCTGTCCTGCCCATAGAAGCCGTACTCGTTGTTGTTGGTGGACAGGATCGGATTGCCGAAGCCGAAGAGCGCCTCGTACGGCTGGTCGAACGTCAGGCCGTTCGCCGAGTCGATCTTGAAGTTGTACTGCGGATTGCCGTTCAGGCTCTTGTTGATCCGGTAGTGCATCCAGTCGACGTTGGCGCCGACCTGCACGGTGTGATCGCCCATCCACTTCAGGCCGGTGAAGGTGTAATCGTCGCGCGCTTCGAGGCGGCGCTGGTCGAACTGCTGCGTCGTGCTGTTGCCGCCGACGCGAATCACGCCCTCGTAATTGCGCCCCACGAGATCGGGATTGAGCGGCGTCGGCGCCCAGCCGTATTTCTGCAGGCTCAAGGTGGCCTGATTGAGGGCGTTGTTGTTGTTCCACTGGTCGCGCAGCGTGCCGCCGTAGACGTAATTGCGAAGCTCGGTCCCCGACTCGAACGACGTCTGCGATCCGAAGTCGCGGATCTCGTGCTCCCGGCGGTAATTCGTGGTCATGTCGATGACCTGGTTCTGCCCCGGCTGCCAGCTCAGTTTTCCGAAGAAGAGATTGGAGCGGAAGGGGCTGGGAAAGACGCCGACGTACTGGCCGAACTGGTTGGCGAACGTCGAGTTGCCGAGGGCCACGCCGGTCGTGGCGTGCTCCTGATCGCCTTCATAGGAGCCGAAGAAATTCAGCTTGTCCTTGATGATCGGACCGCCGATGGAAGCGCCCGTCTGGTAGCGCGAGTACGTCGAGTTCGTCGTCAGCGACGAGAACTGGAAGCCCTTCGCCGTCGGCGCCACCCAGCGCTTCGGCTGATAGAAACCGAAGGCCTGGCCGTGCAGCTCGTTGCCGCCCGACTTGGTGATGGCGGTGATGATCGCGCTCGAGGCGTGGTCGTATTGCGCGCTGTAGTTCTGGGTGATGACGCGGAACTCCTGCACCGCGTTCTGGGGGAACGGATTGCCGCGGCTGGAGTCCTGGCCGGCGATGCCGCCCTGCAGGATGTCGTTCTTCTGGCTGACGCCGTCGATGAAGACGTTGGTCTGTTCCGCAGGCTGGGCGTCGCCGGAGATGGTCTTGCGGGTCGGATCGGTGGAGACGTGGATGCCGGGCGCCATCGCCGCGAAGTTCAGGAAGTTGCGATCGTTCTGCGGCAGCTGCTCGATCTGTTGCGGCGTCACATTCGTCGCCGCCTCGGAGCTCCTGGTCTCCACCATCTGATTGCCGACGACGGTGATCGATTCGCTCAGCACCTGCGTCGAGGTGAGGACGAAGTCGACGTCGAGCTTCTGTCCGACCAGCACGGTGTACTTCTCCGAGCGGGCGTCGAAGCCGGTGGCCGCCACGACGATGTTCATCTCGCCCGGTTGCAGGCCGCCGAGGAGGTACGAGCCGTCGGGACCGGAATGCACCGTGCGGACGAATCCGGTCGACGTGGAGACGGCGCTGATCTCGGCGTTGGCGAGCCCCTCGCCTTTGTCGTTCAACACCTTGCCGCGGATCGTCGCGGTCGTCGACTGCGCCATCGCGGCCGTAGCCAGCGCGCCGGCGAGCAGTGCGAAGAGGAACCACCTGAACGTTTGCCTCATGATCGTCTCCTTTTCTTTGCCTGCGGTTGGGGGGCGGCGCACGACTTCCGGACCACGAGCGTCGTGCTGATGCATTCCTGGCGGCGGGCACGGCGGCCTTCGCCGAGAGATTCAGACAATAGAGCAAACGCGCGGCGGCCGAGCTCCGCGATGTCGACGCGGATCGTCGTCAGCGGCGGCGCGACGTAGCGCGCGATGGGGATGTCGTCGAAGCCGACGACCGACATCTCCGCCGGCACGGCCACGCCGCGGTCGGCGAGAGCGGAGAGCACGCCGACGGCCATCGAGTCGTTCGCCGCGAAGATGGCGGTGGGCCGAGGGGAGCGGACGTCTCGTCCGCTAGGGACGCGATGAGCGGACGAGACGTCCGCTCCCCTCTCGCCGATGCTCGCGATCTGCATCGCCGCTTCGTAGCCGGAGTGCTCGGTGAAATCGCCGTGAATCTCGATCCGCTCTCCGCCGGAAACCGCGCGCATGGCCTGGCGGTAGCCGCGCAGCCTCTCGCGGGCGTCGGCGTTCTGATCGGGACCCTTGATGAAGGCGATGCGCGTGTGGCCGAGCTGCGCCAGGTGGCGGATCATCGTCCGCGCGCCGCCGTAGTTGTCGATGGTGATGGCGTCGTGCGCGTCGTCGGCGGTGTTGAGGAGGACGAGCGGCAGATCGATCGCGCGCGAACTGCTCAGCGCGGAGAGGGCGACGTCGGGGGCCATGACTACGAGTCCGTCGACGCGGCCGCGCATCGCCTCGAGCACTTCGAGCATCTCCCCCGGATCGCTGTGCGAGCCGGAGACGAGGATGTGATACCCCGCCTTCCTCGCCGCTACATCGACGCCGCGAATGACCTCGGAGAAGAATTCGCCATGCACGTCGGGGAGCACGATGCCGATGGTCTGGCTGCGCCGGATGCTGAGCGTGCGCGCGGCGATGTTCGGCACGAAGCGCAGGGAGCGGGCGGCGGTGAGAACGTGATCGGCCGTCTCGGGACGGACCAGCTGCTTGCCATTGAGAACGCGGGAAACGGTGGCCACGGAGACGCCGGCACGGGCGGCGACGTCGTGAATGGTCACCGTTCCGATTCGCCGCCGGCGGGCCGACCGCACTCTCGTCTCGTTCATTTGAACCCTTAGTGCTGAGTGCTCAGTGCTCGGTGCTATCAGCACTCAGGACCCAGCACTTCAGCACTGGTTTATGTAACCGGTTACATTTTGCGGTACGCTACACCTCGACTTTGGGGTTGTCAACATGACCGACACTCGCTTCCCTCGCGGTTTTCTCTGGGGCGCGGCCACCGCGGCGTATCAGGTCGAAGGCTCGCCGCTGGCCGACGGCGCCGGCCCCAGCATCTGGGAGCGCTTCGCCCACACGCCGGGACGAATGACCAACGGCGACACCGGCGACGTGGCGTGCGATCACTACAACCGCTACCGCGATGACGTAGCTCTGATGCGCGAGCTCGGCCTCGGCGCCTACCGCTTCAGCATCTCCTGGAGCCGCATTCTTCCGTCGGGCACCGGCGCAGTGAACGAGCGCGGTCTCGATTTCTATCGGCGCTTGTGCGACGCGCTGCTGGAGGCGGGCATCCGTCCGGTGGCCACGCTCTATCACTGGGACCTTCCGGCGGCGCTCGACGATCGCGGCGGCTGGCTCAATCGCGACATCGCCGACTGGTTCGCCGAATACGCGCAGTGCGCCTTCCGCGAGCTCGACGATCGGATCGCGATGTGGGCCACGCTGAACGAGCCGTGGGTGGTGGTCGACGGCGGCTACCTGCACGGCGCGCTCGCGCCGGGACATCGCAGCCTGTTCGAAGCGCCGATCGCGTCGCACAACCTGCTGCGTGCTCACGGCGCCGCGGTGCAGGCGTATCGCGCCATCGGCACGCACGAGATCGGGATTGTGGTGAACCTCGAACCGAAGTATCCGGCCTCGGCGTCGGCGGAAGACGCCGCCGCGAATGAACGCGCCGACGCCTACATGAACCGGCACTACCTCGACCCGATCTTCCGCCGCGCCTATCCGGAGGAGTTCCCGGAGATGTGGGGCGAGGCGTGGCCGTCGTTCCCGGCGAGCGACTTCGATCTCATCGCCGCGCCGATCGATTTCGTCGGCATCAACTACTACAAGCGCGGCGTGACGTCTTTTGACCCGGCGACAATCGTGGAACGCGCGACACGCATCAATCCGCCGAACTCGATCTACACGACGACCGATTGGGAGGTCTTCCCGCAAGGCCTGACCGACATCCTCACCTGGTTCCGCGACCGCTACGGCGCCATGCCGATCTACATCACCGAGAACGGCGCCGCGTTCTACGACCCGCCGTTCGCCATCGACGGAGTGGTCGACGATCCGCTGCGCGTTTTTTATCTGCGCGAGCACATCGCCGCCGTTTCGCGCGCCATCGAAGCCGGAGTCGACGTGCGCGGCTATTTCGTCTGGTCGCTGCTCGACAATCTGGAATGGAGCCACGGCTTCACCAAGAGGTTCGGCATCATCCACGTGAACTTCGCCACGCAGCAGCGGACGCTGAAAAAGAGCGCGGAGTTCTACCGGGATCTGATCCGGAAGTAGAACGAGGGGTGCGGACGTCCTCGTCCGCACATGTCCGCGCAGCGGACCGGGTCGGCGCACAGCGCCGACTGTGCGGACGAGACGTCCGCATCCCTCGGGCGCCTCACCGCGCGAAGTACCCGCTCACCGTCCGCACCTTCGCCTCCCGCCCCGCCACTTCCATCGTCAGGCGGCGCCACTCCCCCGCCCGCCCTTCCCCGGCGATGAACGAGATCAGGTACTGGCCGCGCACTTCGTCGCGGATCTGCTCGAACATCGGGACGACGTCGGCGGCGCGCGGCGCGAAGAACATCGTGCCGCCGGTGGCCTCGGCGATGTTGACCAGCGGATTGCCGATCTGCTGGCCGAGCGTGACGATGCCGTAGACCGGAATGCCGGTGTCCTTGGCCAGATGGATCGCCGCCTCGGAGGTCTGCGTGCTCGCCCCTTCGCGGCCGTCGGTCACGACGACCAGCGCGCGCTTGCCGGTCGTCCCGCTGAACTGCTGCAGGCCGAACGCCACGCCGTCGACCACCGCCGTCATCCCGCTCGGCCGCAGTGACAGCACCGACTTCTTCAGACCGGCGACGTCGCTGCTCGGCGGATGCATCAACCACGGCTGCGCGTCGAACGCCACGATGAACACCTTGTCCTTCGGCGTGACCGTGATGTCGAGAAACTGCGAGCTCATCTCCATCACGTTCATCAGCGACGAGCGCATGCTCCCCGACGCGTCGATCACCAGGCCGATCGTGACCGGCTCCTCGGATGACTCGCGGATCGTCGCCGTCACCGGCTTCCCTTCATCGCGAATCACGAAGTCGTCCGTTTTCAGACCGGCCACCCGCCTGCCGTTGCGATCGACGACGGTGGCGACGAACGCGATGGCGTGCACATCGACCTCGGCCGACATCCCGCCGCGGGCGTTCACGACGCGCGTGTCCTCGGCGGTCGCGCCGTCGTCGAGCGTGGCCACGGCGCGGAAGTAGCCGAACGATCTCGGCGCCTCGAAGTCGACCTGGAACGGCGGCTGATCGAATCGCGCCAGCCGCGCCTCGTTCCAGAACAGCTCGACCGATTTCAACGTCCGTCCGGCCGGCACCTGCGCGTCGGCCTCCACGCGCACGTTCCCCGACACTTCGGCGGCGACGGGCGAGATCAGCGTGACGCGCGGCGCGTCGGCGCGATCGTTCACCGTCGTCACCGCTTCGCCGATCGCCTTCCCCGTCGCGTCGTAGGCGATGGCCTTGATGGTGTGCGCGCGCGGGACGCCGCCGAGGTCGATGCGCGTCTCGAACGGCGCGGCGGAAACGGTCTGCACCCGGACGTCGTCGAGCAGGAACTCGACGCGCGAAGCGGTGCCGTTGACGCGCGCGGAGAACTGCGCCCGGCCGGTGATCGACGCGCGCGACGGCTTGACGATCGTCATGCTCGCCGCCGCCGTTCCTTTGGCATCGGGATGATCGTCGAGCTTCTCCAACTCCGCGCGCGCGCTGACGGCGAGCGGCGATCCGGGCGGCGCGAGCTCGAGCGTTTTGCGAAACGCCTTCACCGCGCCGTGCCGATCGCGTTCGAGGGTGCGGATCCCGCCGATGCGGAACCAGGCGTCGGCGGCGTTCTCCTTCGACGCCGAGCTCGTGGCGCGCAGGAGCGCCGACATCCCGCGATTCTTCTCCGTGCTGCTCATCATGCAGCGGATGTAGTCGGCGTGAATCGACGCCAGCTCGCCGCGCTCGGTGTTCCCCTCGCGGTCGTACTGCGCGTGGGCGCGCTCGAAGGCGTCGCGCGCGGCGGAGAGTTGCGTGAAGCCGAGGAGGATGACGGCGAGGAGATGATCGGCGTCGGCGCGATGGCCGGCGGCGCGGACGGCGCTCATCTCCACGATGTCGCGCGACATGGAAGCGGCGGCGTTCAGGAACGTCAGGTAATCGTTCTCGCGATCGACGCTCCGAAACGGCACGACGATCGTGCCGGACGGATCGATGATCAGGATCGACGGCGCCGGCGGATTCTGCGCCACCAGTCCCTCCATCGCGCCGACGATCGCGCCGTCGGTCACCCGGACGCGGACGAACGAGTCGTAGAACGCGGTGATCGGCGCATGCTTCTCCGCGTCCGCCAGCGCGCGGTCGGTCGAGCGGTTGCACATGCCGCACGACGACCGGAAATGCACGAGGAGGACTCTGTTCTCCGCTTTCGCCCGCTGCAGCGCCGCGTCGTAGCCCTCGGGCCACTGAGCGGCGGAAGCGGTGATGGCGAAGAAAAGGGAGAGGAGAAAAGCGGCCGGACGCGCGCCCATGGATGCGGCGAGGATAGCGCGTCCGGCAGGAAGGAGGTGTTACGGGAAGTAAATATCGATGGTGCCGGAGAGATTCTCGCTGCACGGCGGCTCGCCATAGCGGCCGCAGATCGGCAGCCGGTGCTGGTGAATATTGCCGTAGCAGACGACGTGGGCACTGAAGTAGCCGGTGGCGGAGTACCCGTACGTCGGCGTATAGCACGAGCCGCCGCTGCTGCCGATCGAGCAGTACGCAGTGACGTCGAAGCCCGGATTTTCGGCGCTCGACTGGTCGAGATAGATCCAGCCGTCGTAATAGTCGTTGTCCGCCGCGAAGCCTTCCATCCTGACGTCGTAGTTGGTGACGGAGCCGTAGCTGATGATGATCCGCCGCGCGGAGATCCAACTGCCATCGTAGAAGGTGATGTAGTAGGTGGTGTCGGAGTCGTCGGTCGCCGCGCGGAACTGCTTCTCACTCTGCACGCGCGGCCCATGCGGGACGGCCGGCCCCTGGTACGTGAGGATGGTCTTCTCCATGGTGGCCTGCGGTTTCGTCGTAGCGATCGTGTTCCGCGCCGATGCGAAGACGTCGTCGGATGCGTGCACGAAGACGAGCGGCTTCCCGTCGCGGCCATTGATGCGCATGTTCGGAAAATCGGTCCCCTCCGGGACCAGCGCGACGCCGCGGTCGAGATCCGCGATGACGATCACCTGACCGGCCTGAGCGGCAGCGGCAAAGACGAGCAGGAGAAGCGACAGCAGGAGAGATTTTGTACGGGTGTTCATGACGTGAGACCTCCGCGCGCAACATAGGCGCGCATGCGGCATGACGTCAATAAGTCAAGTGACCTATATTCCGGTGACCCGCACGACTTCCTCGAAGCTGGTGATCCCCTCGGCCAGCTTGCGCAAGGCGGATTGTCGCAACGTGCGCATGCCGCGCTTCATCGCCGTGTCCTTGATCTTCAGGAAGTCTTCGCCCCGGTCGATGAGGTCGCGGATGGAGTTGTCGATGGTCAGGATCTCGAAGATGCCGGTGCGGCCGAAGTAGCCGGTGTTGCGGCAGCGGATGCAGCCGGCGCCTTCCTTGACGATGATCCGCTTGCCGGCCGGCGCCTGCAGGTTGAGCATCGACGCCTCTTCGATGGTCAGCGGCCGGTTGGTCTTGCAGTCCTCGCAGATCTTGCGCACCAGGCGCTGGGCCATCGCCCCGATCAGCGTCGAGGAGATCAGGAACTTTTCGATGCCGAGGTCGACGAGGCGGGTGACCGAGGTCGAGGAATCGTTGGTGTGCAGCGTGGAGAAGACGAGGTGTCCGGTCAACGCGGCCTGCACGGCGTTCTGCGCCGTCTCGCCGTCGCGGATCTCGCCGACCATGATGATGTCGGGGTCCTGGCGCAGGATCGTCCGCAGCGCGGAGGGGAACGTCACGCCGATCTTGTTCTGCACCGCCGTCTGATTGAACTCCTCGTGCACCATTTCGATCGGATCTTCGATCGTGGTGATGTTGATCTCCGGCGACGCCAGCGATTTCAGCGCGGAGTAGAGCGTGACGGTCTTGCCCGATCCGGTCGGACCGGTGACCAGGATGATGCCGTGCGGGCGCTTGATCCAGTCGGAGAACGTCGACAGCTCGTCCTCGTAGAACCCGAGGCCGCTGAGCTCGCGCAGCAGGACGTCGGGATCGAAGATGCGCATGACCATCTTCTCGCCGAACGCCGTCGGCAGCGTCGAGACCCGGAGCTCGATCTCCTTGCCGTCGTGCTCGGTCTTGATGCGGCCGTCCTGGGGGCGGCGCTTCTCGGCGATGTCCATCCGGCACATCGTCTTGAGACGCGAGGTGATGGCGAGGTTGACCAGCTTCGGCACGCGCTGGATCTCGTGCAGCACGCCGTCGATGCGGAAGCGGATCATGGCGTTCTCGCGCTTCGGCTCGATGTGGATGTCGGAGGCGCGCGACTCGTACGCGTGCTGCAGCAGGAAGTCGACGGCGTTGACGATGTGCTGGTCGCTGGCCTCGATCTCCGCGCCCGACTTCAGCTTGACGAACTGCTCGAGGTTGCTGAGGTCGATCGTGCCGCGGGCCAGGTCGCGTCCCGCCTTGGTCACCGAAGCGCGGAAGCCGTACTGCTCGTTGATGACGCTCATCACGTCGCTCTCGGCGGAGACGACGACGTCGAAGTCCTGCCGCGTGAGCTCGCGATAGGAGTCGATGGCCACGGTGTCGAACGGGTTGACCACGGCCACGACGAGTTTCGCGTCGCGGACGGAGACCGGCACCATGCGGTGCTTGCGCGCGAAGGGGCGCGAGATCTTCGACTCGATCATCTCCATGTCGAGCTTGAGCGGATCGATCTTGAAGAACGGCAGACGCGCTTCCTCGGCGATGAGGCGGGCCAGGAGGAAGTCGTCGATGCGCGTGCCGCTGCCCGACGCGTCGGTGAGGTTCATCGCCGCCAGCGCCTTGAACGGACTGGGGTCGTCTTCCGAGCGTCCCTTCGTCCCCTTGGATTGCAGGCGTGTCTGGCGGTCGATGTTGCCGACTTCGTTGCGCTGCTTCTCGTCGATGAAGCCGGCGCCGTGCAGGAGCTCGCCCAGATACGTGAGCGTGATCTCGCGCGATTTGCGGATCGGATTGGCCGGGGTGACGGTCATGGCTCGCTTAAAAACGGATCAGCGCTCGATTCTACTCCGGCGATAGTGCAGCGCGGCCTTCATCCGGTTTCCGCAGCCCGCCATGCTGCACCAGCGGCGCGTGTGGCTCCTGGTGGTGTCGTAAAAGAGAAGGATGCAGTTCGTCCCCTGACACGGCTTCACCAGCGCCGCGTCCTCGGAGGCGAGGAAGTCGGCGACCGCCGAGGCGATGAGGAAGAGCGGATCGAGGTTGTCGGGGTGGAAGTGGGTGCGGACGGCGCCCTTCTTCACGTCGACGCGGAATGAGCCGCGGCCTCTTGAAAGCGCGGCGTTGAGGGCGTCGAGGTCCTTTTTTCGCGGGAGCTTGATGAGGCGGCGGGTGGTGGCGCGGAGCTGTTTGGCCTGTTTCAGGAGGGACAAGCTGAGAGCTTGTCCTACGTGGCCGAGCTTTGCGTCGGCGAGCCAGCGGCGGAGGTCGTCCGGCGTCTGCAGGAGGTCGGCGGGCGTGCCGTCGCGGATGATCTCCGTGTTCAGGAAGTCGATGGCCGGATGTCCGGCGATGAAAAGAAACGATGACATCGTTGACAGATTAGGTCCGAGGCCATATAACCGTCAAAATCAACCTTTGGAGGTTATAGCATGCAGACGGCACACATCGGCATCAACGTCACCAACCTGGAGCGCTCCCGCGAGTTCTACGGCGAGGTCTTCGGCCTCACCGGCATGGGCGGCTCCGACGCCTCGCCCCGCCGCTTCGCCTTCCTCGGCGACGGCACGAACATCGTCCTGACGCTGTGGGAGCAGAGCGAGGGACGCTTCGAAGGCGGCCGCCCGGGACTTCACCACCTCTCGTTCATGGTCCCGTCGATCGACGCCGTGCGGGAGGCGGAGAAGAAGCTGCTGCTCCGCGGCGCGACGTTCGCGTACGAGGGAATCGTCCCGCACCGCGAGGGTGCGCAATCGGGCGGGATCTTCTTCGAGGACCCCGATGGGTCCAGACTGGAGATCTTCGCGCCGGCGGGAGCGAGCGAGCAGAAGGCGCCGGGCGAAGGTCCGACCTGCGGGTTTTTCTGATGTACCACGAAGGTGAGCTCGAAGTTCAGCGCCAGGCGGGCGTCGCCGAGGAGGCGACGCGCGTCGGGCGCATCATCGGCGGGACGATCCCGCCGGTGGCCGCGCGCTTCATCGAGGCCCGGAAGCTGCTGATCGCGTCGACGGTCGATGCGGACGGCCGCGTGTGGGCCTCGCCGCTTTTCGGATCGATCCATGTCGATGACGAGCGGACGCTGCGCATCGCCTGTAGCACAGACACTCCTGTCTGTGGACACATCGGCCTTCTCGCCATCGACCTCACCACCCGCCGCCGCATGCGCGTGAACGGAGTCGCCCGGCGCGAAGGCAACGACCTCGTCGTCACCACCGAGGAGGTCTACTCCAACTGTCCGCAGTACATCCACCCCCGCCCCGCCCGCCCCGACACGTCGTCGCCCGAGGCGTGGGTGCGCACGAGCGACACGTTCTTCCTCGCCACGGCGCACCCGGAACGCGGCGCCGACGCTTCGCATCGCGGCGGCGATCCCGGCTTCGTCACCTTCGACGGCGCGCGCGTCGTCTTCCCCGACTACAGCGGCAACAACATGTTCAATTCGCTCGGCAACCTCGCGGTCAATCCGAGCTGCGGCGTGCTCTTCATCGACTTCGAAAGCGGCGCGACGCTGCAGATGAGCGGACGGGGACGTGTCGAATGGGAACCGGAACGCCGCGTGGTGATCGAGGTCAGCGAACTTCGATCAGGAATCCCTTGAGGTACTCCCCTTCCGGCGCGAAGAGCGACACCGGATGATCGGGCCCGGCGCCGAGCCTCCGCACGAACGACGCGCGGCGGCCGGCGTCGAGGGCGGCGGAGAAGATCACTTTCTGGAAGAGATCGAGATCCATGTGTCCGCTGCAGGAGAAGGTCATCAGCAATCCGCCTGGCGCGATGAGGCGCATGGCGTAGAGGTTGACGTCCTTGTAGCCGCGCGCCGCGCGATCGACTTCGCCGCGCGACTTCGCGAACGCCGGCGGATCGCAGATCACGAAGTCGTATTGCTCGTTCGCCGCCGCGCGCTGGCGGACGACGGTGAACGCGTCGCCCGCGGTGAAGATCCCGCCGGCGTCATTCAGCTCGTGGTTCTTCCGCGCGAGCGCGATCGCCGCCTCGGAGACGTCGACGTTCTCCACCTCGCGCGCGCCGCCCGCCGCCGCATAGACGCCGAAGCCTCCGGTGTACGAAAAGAGATTGAGCACGCGCTTCCCGCTGGAGAGAGCGCGCGCCGTGGCCCGGTTCTCGCGCTGATCGAGGAAGAAGCCGGTCTTCTGGCCGCTCGCGGGATCAACGATGAAGCGCAAGCCGTTCTCTCGGATCTCCGAGCGGAGCGGACGTCTCGTCCGCTCGTCGTCCGCTGAGCGGACGAGACGTCCGCTCCCCTCCTCGGCATCCATCCATTCCGCTTCCAGCGGCAGATGCTCGAGCTTCCGCGCCGGAATGTCGTTCTTGAAGAAGATCCGCTTCGCCTGCAGGGTGTCGATCAGCAGAGGCTTCAACTGCTCCAGTCCATGGTTCGCGATCTCGACCACGAGCAGGTCGTCGTAGCGATCGACGACCAGTCCGCTCAGGTCATCGCCTTCCGCATGAATGAGCCGGGCGGCGTTTGTCTCGTCATTGAAAATCGCTGAACGTCGCGCGATCGAGGCGAGCACGCGCGCGCGGATCGTGTCCGCCGTCAGCTCGTCGTCGCCGAACGTCAGCGCGCGCATCCTGATCTGCGAATGCGGCGAATGAAGGCCGCTGGCGACGCGCTTGCCGCGCGGATCGAAGAGCTCGGCGATGGCCGCGTCGTCCGGTCCGCTCTCCCGCCCGATGGCGCCGCCGAAGATCCACGGATGATGGTTCGCGGCGAGGCGCTCCTTTCCCGCTTTCAACGTGAGACGTTTGCGGTGTGCCGGTTCGAAGCAGTCGTTCATCGTTCCTCGTATAATCGCGCCCGATGCCCCCAAAACAGTTCCACACCGAGTGTCAGGAAGAAGTCTATCGTCAGGTGAAGTCGTATCTCGACGAACTGGTCGACGAGCACTTCGACGACGCCGAACATTGCGACTTCTACCTCAAGTACGGGTCGACCGTGCTGGAGATCTCGATCCATCCGTACCAGGAAGACGACGCGGTGATCGAGATCCTCGCGTTCTGCGTGCAGGGCGTGGAACCGTCGTTCGAGATGATGCAGGAACTGCTGCGGCTGAATTCCGAGGTGGTCCTCGGCGCGTTCAGCATGGTGGGCAAGGACATCTTCTTCTCCCACTCGTTCCTCGGGCGCCGCCTCAGTCCCGAACAGCTGATCGCCTCGCTCGACATCGTGGCCAACGTGTCGGACGAATACGACGAACAGATCGTCGCCGCGTTCGGAGGAGAGACCGCCATCGAACGTTTGCGTCACGAAACGCGTCAGCCGCTTCCGCACGCCGCGGCGCGCGACGCGGACCGGAATTGATGAATTGGAGTTGCCGGTTGCTGGTTGCCAGTTACCGAAACCGCCGGCAACCGACGACTGGCAACCGGCAACCTTCACGGCACACGCATTGCTCTCGAACAAACACGTGATACGCCTCTTCATCGCCTGCCTCGCTGCTGTCCTGCTCGCTTCGTGTACGGGTGGGCGCGAGAGCAACGCCGCCGAGGAGCAGCTCCCGAAAAAGAATCCGATCGCCACGACCACCGCGCCGCAGGCTCCGCCGGCCGTCGATGTGAAGCAGGAGCTGACGTCGATCAGCCGGGCGATTCCGTTGTACGCGGGCGCCGCCTATCGCGATGACCTCACGCGCCGCGACACGGTGATGATCAGGAACCAGTACGGACCGGGCGCCGAGGTCTACACGCTGGCCACCGACGACTCGTTCCCGCAGGTCTACCACTACTACGTCACGTACCTGGCGCAGTTCCGCGGCTGGCCGCCGCAGGCACCGTATCCGCCCGAGCAGCAGAACTGGCGGACGCTCGAAGTGCCGCTCAACCAGGCCATGCAGGACCCCTTCATCCCCGGCGACACCATTCCGCCGACCGGCAAGCAGGTGACGCTGCAGGTCGCGGAGACGGAGGCCGAGCCGCACACGGTGATCCGGTACATCGTGACTCCGGTACCGGTGCAGACGGCCAGTAAATAGCTGTTGAGCGGTTGAGCTGTTTAGCGGTTAAGCTCAACAGCTCAACAGCTGAACAGCTCAATCGCTCAACCGCTATGTTTCCTTTTCGCCGCATCCTCATCCCGACCGATTTTTCGACCGCCTCGGAGTGGGTGTTCGATGACGCCGTCCGTTTCGCCGGGTCGACGGGAGCGGAGCTGGTCATCCTGCACATCCGGATGACGCGCACCTCGCATCCGAACGAGCTGCGCTTTCCGGCCGATCCGAAGCTGTACGAGTACGCGGAGCAGTACGAGCTCGACGCGCTGCGCAATCGCGTGAAGCATGCGAACGCCAGCATCCCCACGCGCCTCGTCGTGCGGCAGGCGCCCGATCCCGGCGCGGAGATCTGCCGCGTCGCGGCGGACGAGAGCGCGGACCTCGTCGTCATCGCCACGCACGCGCGGCACCATGTCGCGCACCTGATCATCGGCTCGACGACGATGAACGTGATCCTCAATCCGCCGGCGCCGGTGCTCGCCATCCGCTACGGCATCCGCAAGCGCAGCGCGCTGAAGCGGATCGTCCTGCCGATCCATCCGCAGCAGATGTCGCGGCCGGCGCTCGATCTCGCCTCCGCCATCGCCATGCGCGGAGGGGCGGAGCTGCACCTGATCACCGTCTGCGAGAACGCCAGCCAACAGCGCGAGGAAGACCACCTGCGCGACGTCGCGGCGTCGCTGCCGCAGCAGCTGCAGATGAAGACGGCCACCATCCGCGGCACCGACGTGGAGAAGGAAGTCTGCCGCTACGTCGACAAGGTGGAGGCGGACATGCTGTTCGTCAACTCGACCGGCGAGCCGGGACCGGTGAAGCGCGACATCATCCGCAGCGCCGGCGTGCCGGTTATGATCGTCCCCGCCTCATGATCATTCGCGACGCCGTCGAAGCGGACATCCCGCTCATCCTCTCCCTCATCCGCGCGCTCGCCGTGTACGAGAAGCTGGAGCACAAAGTCGTGGCCACCGAGGACGTGCTGCGGGAGTCGTTGTTCGGCGCGCGGCCCTATGCGGAGACGATCATCGCGGAGGACGACGGCAAGCCGGTCGGCTTCGCCGTCTTCTTCCACAATTTCTCGACCTTCATCGGCCGTCCCGGCATCTACCTCGAGGACCTCTTCGTCAATCCCGAGGCGCGCGGCCGCGGCTACGGGAAAGCGCTGCTGGCGCGTCTGGCGGCGATCGCGAAGGAGCGCAACTGCGGCAGGCTCGAGTGGTCGGTGCTCGACTGGAACGAGCCCTCCATCAACTTCTACAAGTCCCTCGGCGCGGTCCCGCTCGACGACTGGACGATGTTCCGCGTCACGGACGGCGCGCTCGATGCACTGGCTTCTCTCTCCCCTCGCCCCGCCGCGCGGGGAGAGGGTGCCGCAGGCGGGTGAGGGGCTCGGGTTCGCACGATGAACGGCCCCCTCATCCGCCTGCGGCACCTTCTCCCCCGCGCGGCGGGGGAGAAGGGAAAACGACGTGTTATTCTCGGCGGCCTCTTCACTCCGTGCGGAGTTAGCTCAGTGGTAGAGCTTCTGCTTTACACGCAGGGGGTCGGGGGTTCGAATCCCTCACTCCGCACCAGACATCATGTTTCCACTCCGTAAATCCAAGCGTGTTCTGCTGCTCGACGACGATGCCGCGATTCAGCGGCTCGTCTCGACGCTGCTCAAGCGCGCCGGCTTTCGCGTCGTCGTGGTCAGCCGCGGATCGAAAGCCATCGAAGAGCTCGCCGGCGGCTCGTACGACGTCATCCTGCTCGACCTGATGATGCCGACCGAAGGCGGAGTGACGGTGGTGAAACACATCCGCGAACAGACTCCCGCGCTGCTGAAGCGCGTCCTGCTCCTGACCGCCACACCGGAGTCGGTGCTGAAAAACATCGAGCGCGACATCGCCGGCGTGGTGCGCAAGCCGTTCACCACCGCCGAGCTCGTCGACGCCGTGAAGCGCGTGGCGAAGTCATGATTCAGATGACCGCGCTCGACGGTCGCTTCGCCGTCTGCCGCCTCTCCGCCGACGCGCCGATCCCCTCGTGGCCGCGCGGCCCGTTCGTTTCGATCACCCGGACGCCGGACGAACTTTCAATCGTGTGCGCCGAGTTGGCGGTGCCGAATGACGTCCGCGCCGAACGCGACTGGCGCGCGCTGCGGGTCGAAGGACCGATCCCGTTCGAGATGACCGGCGTCGCCGCCGCGATCACGACGCCGCTGGCGAATGCCGGGATCAGCGTGTTTCTCGTGGCGACCTTCGACACCGATTACGTGCTCGTCAAAAACGACGCGTTCGAGCGCGCGGCCGATGCGTTGCGCGCGTCAGGCATTGACCTTCCCTGACCCGCCCCTTCGAATCCGGAACGACTGCTTGTAGATGTCGATGATCGACATCAGCAGCGAGAACACCAGCGGCCCGATGACGAGGCCGATGAAGCCGAAGGCCTGCATCCCGCCGAGGACGGCGAAGAGAAGCGGAATGGCGGGAAGCTGCGCGCCGCCTTTCATCGCCCACGGCCGCACGATGTTGTCGATGGTGGAGACGACGAGCACGCCCCAGATGGCGAGGAAGATCCCATGGCCGGTCGAGCCGGTCATGAAGAGGTAGATCGTGGCCGGGACCCAGACGATCGCCACGCCGAGCATCGGCAGCAGCGACATGATCGTCGCCACCGCGCCCCAGAAAATCGAGGCCGGCACTCCGGCGATGGCCAGACCGACCGTGGTCGCGATTCCCTGCGCCAGCGACGTCATGACCTGGCCGCGGAACGTCGCGTCGATCACGTCCTTGAACTTCGACGCGAACTCGCGGTCGTAGCGTTCGGGCAGCGGCGAGAGCACCGCCAGCTCGTCGAGGATCGCTTCCCCTTCGACGTAGAAGAAGAACGCCGACAGCAACACGAGGAAGAAGCCGACGACGACGCCGGCCAGGCCGCCGATCACCGCGCCGCCGTTGGCCGCCACCCAGCCCGGGATCTTCTGCACCACCGGCAGGATCAGTTTCTGCGCGCTGAGCGTCGACGGATCGAACGACGGCACGAAGCGCTGCACCCACAACAGGCGATGGGCGAGGTCGAGCCGCTCCATCATCTGCTGCGTCTCGACCGATTTCAGATGCGGCAGCAGCGAGTTCGCCTGCTGGATCAGCAGCAATCCGAGGATCACCGCCGGAAGGATGAGGACGAGGGTGATGCCGAGCAGCATGGCGATCGCCGCCCACGTGTCGCTGCCGCGCAGCCGCGTCCGGACGCGCCGGTACAGCGGGAAGGTGACGGTGACCAGGATCGCGCCGACGATGATGGCGGAGATGAACGGCCAGATGATCATCACCGTCGCCCAGAGGATCGCCAGCGCCAGCAGTCCGAAGAAGACGACTCCGGTGAGCCGCCATTCGCGTCGCGATTCGAGATCAGGCATGGCTACAGCCTAGCAAATCGGCGAGGAAGCTCCCTCCCCTTCCGGCTGATTCGCCGCCCCGCCGCCGGGCCGATGATGACGGTCAATGGAGGCAACAATGAAGAAACTCTCGGATGCGGTCGCCGATGCGATCGAGTCGGCGTCGAAGTCGATCGTGCGCCTGGAACGGTCGTCGGGGATCGCCTGGTCGACGGACGTCGTGATCACGGCGGCGCACACGCTGCGCAATGACGAGCAGCTGATCGGCTGGGATCCGCAGACAGATGTCGCGGTGCTGCGGATGCCGGGCCTCGAGCCGATCGAATGGAGCGACGCGAACGATCTGCGCGTCGGCAATTTCGTGATCGCCGCCGGCCATTCGACGCGCGCGACGTTCGGCATCGTCTCCGCCGTCGGCGGCGAATGGCGCACCTCGGCGGGCGGCCGCATCGACCGCTACATCGAAGTCGACGCCGCGCTGCCGCCCGGTTTCTCCGGCGGACCACTGCTGGACATCGACGGCAAGGCGATCGGCATGAACACCTCGCGATTGATGCGCACCGGGACGACGATCCCGATCGCGACCCTGCGGCGCGTCGTCAACTCGATCGTCGAGCACGGCTCCGTCCGCCGCGCGTTCCTCGGCGTCGGCGTGCATGCGGTCGAAGGAGGGCTGATCGTGCTGTCGCTCGCGCCCGACGGTCCGGCACGGAAGAGCGGCATGCTGGTCGGCGACATCATCACCTCGCTCGACGGGGAAGCGGTGAGCGATCCGGCGTCACTGCACGAGATGCTGCGCGAGGAGCGCATCGGATCGGAGGCGACGCTGCAGACAACGCGCGGCGGCGAGCCGCGCGAGGTGCGCATCACGATCGGCGCGATGTAACGCCTACAGCATGACGATGCCGAGGCGGGCGGCATGGACCACCGCCTCGGTACGCGTGGCGACACCGAGCTTTCCGAGGATGCCGTTCACGTGGAACTTCACGGTGTGCTCCGTCACGCCGAGGCGTTGCGCGATCTCCTTGTTCGTCTGGCCGGAGGCGAGAAGCTGCATCACCTCGAGCTCGCGTGCGGTGAGCGGCTCGACGAGATCGTGCATCGGCCGTGACTGCTGCAGCACCGCGCCGGCAAGCGCGTCGTCGATGACGATGATCCCTTCCGAGGCCGCGATGAGCGCGGCGCGGATCCGCTGCGGCGAGGCGTCGCGCATCAGGATGCCGCGCGCGCCGGCGGCGAGCGTCTGCATGGCGAGCGACGGATCGTCGAGCAGCACCACCCCCGCGGCGTCGAGGAGGCGAAGATCGCCGGCCTCGCCGTCAGAGAGGATGGCGTCGGGATGCATCACGCGGATGCGCGAGGCGAGAAAGTCGTCGACGTCGAGCTCTTCGACGATCAGATCGTCGAATGCGCCGAGGAGCGCGGCGAGGCCGGCACGGCTGAGACGGTCGCGGGCCACGACGGCGACGCGGATCGACTCGGCCGCCAGGGAGGGGACCGGATTTGCTATCGGGAGAATGTGTGCATGCGTGTACATGACTCAACCTTCATCGGTAAGCAACAACATGGTATTCCCTGCGTTATCATCCGCGCGCTTTGAAAATCACCGAAACCTCACTCAGCGGCGTGCTCCTGCTCGAGCCGCGGCTCTTTCCCGATGAACGCGGCTTCTTCCTCGAGACGTTCCATCGCCAGCGTTTTCGCGAGCTCGGGATCGCCGACGAGTTCGTGCAGGACAACCACTCGCGCTCGCGCCGCAACGTCGTGCGCGGACTGCATTACCAGCAGCCGAACGGCCAGGGAAAACTGGTCCGCTGCGTGCGCGGCGCGCTGTGGGACGTGGCGGTCGACGTGCGTGAGGGCTCGCCGACGTTCGGCAAGTGGTACGGCGTGGAGCTGTCGGACGAGAATCAGAGAATGCTCTGGATTCCGCGCGGTTTCGCCCACGGCTTCTGCGCGCTGACCGACGCCGACATGGTCTACAAGTGCACCGATTATTGGGCACCGGCGAGCGAGCGGACGATCCTCTGGAACGACCCGGAGATCGGGATCGAATGGCCGATCGCGCAGGCGGATGCGATCGTGTCGGCGAAGGACCTGACCGGTACTTCGCTCCGCGACGCGGCAGTCCTCCCCGCGCTGGCTTAGTGCGCGTGACAAACATGACGATCAAGAGACTGGACCACATCAGCGTCGTCGTCGATGACCTTGCAGCCGCGATCGCTTTCTTCACCGCGCTCGGCATGACGATCGAAGGCGAGATGCCGATCGAGGGTCCGTGGGTGGACCGCGTCAACGGGATCGAAGGCGTCCAGGTCGACATCGTGATGATGCGGACCCCGGACGGGCACGGGCGGCTCGAGCTGACGAAGTTCCGCCATCCAAAGCTGGTCGAGATCGAACCGGCGATCGCACCGCCGAACGCGCTCGGCCTCCGCAGCGTCATGTTTACGGTCGAAAGCGTCGACGACACGGTCGCTCGCCTGCGCGCCGAGGGCGCCGAGCTCCTCGGCGAGGTGGTCCAGTACAAGGAGAAGTACAGACTCTGCTACATGCGAGGCCCTGCGGGGATCATCGTCGCGCTGGCCGAAGAGCTCTTCTGAACACGATTCTGGTCCGGAGACCGCGCGAAATCCGGCGGGCACCGCTGCGGGGCGACTTCCTGACCGGTACTTCGCTCCGCGACGCGGCAGTCCTCCCCGCGCTGGCGTGATGTGTCGCGTGTCATCCTGAGCCGCGCAGACGGCGAAGGACCCGTAGATTCAGGCGCGGCGCTTGTGGGCTACGGGTCCTTCGCCGTCATTGCGACTCAGGATGACACCCCTTAACGCAGCGCCTGGAACTTCGGCTCTGCGCGCAGCGACGCGAATTGCGGATCGGCCGTGAACAGCGTCGGCGACATTCCCGCAGATGCCGCGCGCTGCAGCAGCTCCGCAGCCGCGCTCTTCTCTCCGCCTACCGCTGCGACGGCGGCGGCGCTGAAGAGGATGTCCGCCTCGTCCTGCGAGCCGGGACCGCTCGCAAGGGCACTGTCGATCTCCTTCTGCGCCGCGGCCGCATCGCCGCGCTTCGCCAGGTACTCGGCGAGATGCGCGTGAACCAGCGGATCGGTCGCATTGACCTGCAGCGCCGCGCGGGCGAGGGCGATGGCGCGATCGAAGGCATGGTCGGCGTCGCTCTTCCGCGACGGGAGGCAGCGCAACGCGTCGCCGAGGTTGCCCCAGACCAGGTAATCGTTCGGCGCGCGCTCCGTCGCATCGAGAAAGTGCTGCGCCGCCGCCTGGTAGTCGCCGACCAGATATTCGGCGTACCCGAGGTTGGAGAGGACCTCGTTGTCGCGTGAGATGGCCAGCGCCTTCGTCAGGGGGACGATCGACTCGCGGAAGCGGCCCAGCAGCATGAGCGACACGGCGAGATTGGAGTGGAACTGCGAGCTGTCGGCGTCGATCGCGATCGCGCGGCGATGCATGGCCACGGCGTCCTCGAGCCGTCCCGCCTTCTTGTAGTAGATGCCGTATTGATCGAAGCAGACCGCGCAGAGCGGATGGATGCGGATCACGTGCTCGTACGTTTCCTCCGCTTTCGGCGCGAGCCCCATCGCGCCGTAGACCGACGCGAGATCGAGCAGCACGTCGTTCGCGTCGGGCTCCAGCGCCAGCGCCGCGCGCAGCTCCACCGCCGCGGCGCGAAGGTCGCCGCGCGAGCGGGCGATCGCGCCGCGAAGCGCGTGCACGCGCGCCTCTCCTCCCGCCATCGTGCCGGCCGAGGCGGCGAACGATTGCGCGGCCTCGAGGTCCTTGCGGTCTCCGTACAACTTGAAGCGCAGCAGGTGCGCGCGCCCGAGCTCCGCCATGACCAGCGGCGAGCGCTGCCTGCCCGACGCCAGCGGCTCGAGCAGCGCGATGGCATCGTCGAGGCGCGCGTCGCGGCCGAAGCGCGAGAGGATGCCGACCGCGCGGAGATAGGCCTGCTGGCGGTCGGGAGTGGCCAGCGCGCGATCGGCGGCGCGGCGCAGCGAACGATCGAGCTCCAGCAGGTTCGCGACGTTGCCGGCAACCCGTTCTTCGAGGTCGAAGATGTCCGACGACGTCAGCAGGAACGAATCGCCCACCTGCCGTTTGTCGTCGACGCTCATCATGCGGAAGACAACGCCGATCTGATCGCCGTTGCGCTGCACCCTGCCGAGGAGGACCAGGTCGGCCCCGAGGCGCCGGCCGAGCGCGCGCGGATCGGCGTTCGGCGTCGAGCCGGCCATCATCGCCGGCAGGACCGAAATGCCGTGGATCGTCGAGAGCCGCGCGGTGACGAACTCGCTGATGCCGGCGGCGAGCGTCTCGTCGCCACCCATCACCGGCGTGAACGGCATCACCATCAGGTAGACGCGCTCGCGGCGCGGAGCTCGCGCGTGTGCGCGCCACCACATCACGCCCGCGCCGGCGAGGATCGCAACGACGATCGCGATCGTGATGGTGATCATCAGCGGGGAGCGGACGTCTCGTCCGCTCTGCGGCGCGGCATCGAGCGGACGAGACGTCCGCTCCCCTCCTCCGACGAAGCGGTATCCGCGCTTCGGAATCGTCTCGATGTACTTGTCGCCCAGCTCCTTCCGCACCGTGAACACGAGCTTCGAGAGCGCCGCGTCACTGACGATGGTGTCGGGCCACAGGCGCTCGATGAGCTCCGTCTTGCCGATCACCTCGTTCGGGCGGGAGACGAGGAGCTCGAGCAGGTCGAACGCTTTCGGCGTCAGACGGACGATCTCGCCGTCCCGCATGAGCACCCGCTGCCCTCGATCGAGGAGGAAGCGATCGAACCGCAAAACGTCATCCGTGGGGCTGGCCATGGAGGTGTTTTTCAGGAGCCGGACGAGTGTAGCAGCTGGCCTTGACACCCCGCCCCCCGCCCTTTACGATGCGCGCTCCTCAGGGAATGCGCCTCAGGGCGGCATCGTTACCGAAGTTTCCAACGCGGGGTGGTAGTTCAGTCGGTTAGAACGCCGGCCTGTCACGCCGGAGGTCGCGGGTTCGAGCCCCGTCCGCCCCGCCAATCTAAAGCTCTCATGCGCCGCGACTTCGCGGCGTTTCGTGTTTCCAGAGGGTCGTTTAGAAAATTGCAGACTCGCAAAGCACGGAAAAAATGCCCCGCGACGGCACTTGAAAGCCAGCGGGTGAGGTGTGCGGTGCGGCGGGTCAGCATGGCGCGGATTGAAGCGCGGTTGCCGGCGCGAGCAGGTCACGTGCGGTTGCGCGGCGGAAGTGCGTCATCCGCGTGAACCGGATGGATCGGGCCGTGGGAGACATTCACCTACGTTCGGCGGTAACGGATTGGGGACGGCTTCGTGGCTCACGCGAAGCCGTCCCTGGATGATCTCGCGCGTTTCCATCTTGATGCATGGCGACCAATCACAACGTGCCGTCGTCGCGTCCCTGCACGTTCGCGATCGCCGAAGCGGACCAGGTGCCGATGATGCATCTCGTACGGTGACGAATACCTGCGGTTGCCGCACACAGAGGCGACGCGCCGCGAGTCGCGAGACTGAAATCCGCTGCTCCGTCTTCATGCCGCCGGTGAGTGGACGCACTACATCGATGCGCAACTCGATGCGTCGCTCTGCGCACTCGCCATGCAGCAGCCCGACCTGCTGCATGGAACCATCCCGAGCGCGATCCTTCGCCAGTGCCTCGGACCAGCCATCCGGCTGCGCAGCACGATCCTCGATCGCATCAAGAGACGCGGTCCGGACTGGTGCAATTACGTGCGGCTGAAAGACGGCCGCGAATTCGTCGATGACCAGGACGGCATGCCGTTCTTCACGATGGACCGGGAAGCCCGCGTTTCAAACCGCGCTCGTCGCTCCACAGGGGCTGGCGCCAAAGTATTCGCAGCAGCTCGCGGAGCTGAAGGGCCACACAAGAAAAGGAACTGGAGGCATGCCTCCTGTATTAAGCTGGTAAAAAATATCGATATTTCGATCGATTTCGGCAGGCTTACATACCAGTCGCCAAAAACTAGCGAGTCCTGCGGCCTGAAGCGTCAGACGAAGTGCGGAGACGGATCATGAACTATCATGACAATGAAGTGACGCTCGCGGTGAGAAGTGGCTATTCCCTGATCGGCGGCTCTTATACAGTGGAAGATTTCTCCGTCACGGATGGCCAGGATCCCAAAGGCCGTATCCACATCGGCCTGACCGTATCCTTCAGCAGCGACGGCAGGATGTCCTTCAGCGTCGGCCGAAGCGGCTCTGATCAGGTCGCGAAATGGTTCAACGACCGGATCCCGGAGCCACAAAATACGTTCGACCACGATGCCGGCGCCCTGAATTTTGCTTTTCTCGGTACCCTGGAAATGACGATCACCGGCGGTATTTTCGGGAGCAGCCGCGAAACATTCAAATTCTCCCGGATTACCCTCGCGCAGGGACAAGCCGGAACGAGTAACAACTGGTGGTTTGGGGGACAACACTGTTTCTACATTCAAAACAACCAGGTCAGTTGCAAAGGAGTCAATTCCAAAGGATCGCCGTTTTACTTTGTTTTCCTGAGAGGTGGAAACCACGTGAACGTGGTCGAGGTAACAGCGGTCGAGGGGAAGCCAAGGTCCGTCGTCGATACCTCGGAATGGATGAGCGAGATCAATGATTCGCGTACGCTCGATCAACTGGTGCTGCCCGGCAGCCACGATACCGGGATGTCGAAACTGTCTCATTGCAACCCGGCCGAACTGGCTGGTCCATACACGCAGACACAAAGCGGCTCGATGGGAGCCCAGCTGGTCAGCGGCGCAAGGTATTTCGATATCCGGGTGGATTACGATCATCAGGATCTGGTCACGTACCATCGAACGGGAGCGCATGGCTGTAATGGCCAGAGTTTAAGGGATGTTCTCGATCAGACCAGGGAATTCCTGACCGCTCATCGAGCCGAAACCGCCATCCTCAGGTTCTCTCATATCCGCGACTATGACCGTCACAATCCGGCGGATACGAAGCAAAAAATCAATAGCGTATTGAACGATTACCGCAACCTGTTGTACACCAGTGAAAGGGCCGACACAAACCTGGCCGAAGCCCGCCTGATGGACGCCAGGGGCAGAATGGTTCTGGTCTTCAATTACGATGAATTCATCGATCCATCGACCGGCCGGTTTCGATACATGAACGGCAGCACGATGCAACCCGGATCGAATTTCACGGTCTATGACAAATATTCGGATACGGCCGATTACCACACGATGGAATCGGGCCAGTTGAAGGAATGGAAGGACCATGCCGGCGGCCTCGGTGCGGGCCATTTCTTTCTGCTCTCCTGGACCCTGACGTCATCCAATCCTCCAATAACGCCGAGCATCAGCTCCCTGGCCAGCATCGCCAATTCCCATCTTCCCGGCGTGTTGCGCAATGAGATCGTGCTCGGCAAGGCCAGGAAACCCAACATCGTATACATCGATTTTGTGGCCAGCACGGTCTGCGAAAGTATCATTTTGTACAATTTCGATTAGAGCGGTCGAGCGGGTCGAGCACGTCGTGCAGCAATCGGGCTGCTGCATGGCGAGCGCGGAGAGCGACGCTGGCCGTCGGTCCCGCGAACAGGTCGAATTTCGAGCAGTTATTTAACACCTTTGAGCCTACGCAGGGACGGCCGCTACAAGGACGGTGACGCTCGACGTCTTGTCGTCCTGGTGATGGTTCGAGTCGTCGTCGTCCTTCATGAAAGCGCGAGCGCTGTCGAGCGTGACCGCCGACCCGTTGACCGTCCAGCTCTTCGTTCCTCCGCCGATCCTCCGGATGTGGTGGTCATCGCCGCCGAACTGAACGTTGATGCTCTGTAACAGGACCACTGCCTGCGCGATATTGCGGGAGAAGTCCACCACGACCGACGTATCCTTCTGCACGTTCAGACTCCTCGTCATGAGGCCCGTCTCTGCCTTAGTCGCGGCGATGAGGCCGCCGTTGATCGAGGCATCCTTCGCCTCGTGGCCGCTGCCATCTTTCATCCCGGACGCGGAAGTGATCGCGATCCCAGTGATCTCGATCCCCTTGCTGCTGGATATGCTTCCCGTACTCGCCCACATGCTCTGCACGTGATGGTTATGGTCGGGATAGCGGAGATTGAATCCCGAGAGGAAGGCTGTGGAGATCGACAGATCCGCGGTCTTCATTAGAAGCAGGTCGGGGCTCTGTCCGCCGCTGTTGACGCCTTGAGCGTTGGCCAGGCCCAGATTCGGGTCGTCGCCGGCCAACGCCACACAACACACCGTCACAGATGACGTGGCAAAGGCAATATGGTGCGCGCTGTCGTCGTCGAGCGTTCCATCAACCCTGGCGGTGATGACGCTCTGCTGCGGGCTAGGCTGCTGCTTGTTGACCTGTAAGTTCAGAGCCAGGGTGCGGACGTGGTGGTCCCGCTTCTCCATTTCGAAGTCCCAGTATGATATGCCGACGACCCATCTGTCGACCGGGGTGTTGTAGTTGAATATCGCCGTTTCGCCTGCCTTGACGTTCTGCTGTTGCATGATGAGGGGCATGGGATCCTCCTTGCGGTCATCGGTCGTGCACGCCGGGATACCGGGTGATGCCATTGGTGGCCGGGACGCGCGACAAAGCTCGCCTCGACCTCGAGAATCTTCCCAGTTTTCGGAAAATGGACCTATTTCAATATTATTCCGCACACTCCTCATGTCAATAGGGATGGCGACTATTTACATTCACAAACCATGCAGGTGCAATCAACTCCTTACATGGTTGCACCGCTGTTCGTGATCGGCCCTTGCCATCGGCGATGCTGCTCTCGCCCTCACAAGAAGCTGACGCGCGGTCACTTTCACGTGATCGGCGCTCACGTCTTTCGCTTTTAAGTGTCCGTCGCTGGCACGGTGGTCTCTCCCCTGCCAGCGACGTTGCGGCGACTCCGGCGCTGGTTGTAGAGGGTGAGAACGAGCCGGCCTTCCTCGTCACTTACCGCGGTGTATTTCGCGCCGATCTTGAAGCCGGCTGCCGCGATCCAGTTCCCCGAAATCAGGAGCACCGGCGCGCGTACGCCTTCGCCGCGCGGCTTGTTCATCACGGTGTGTTTGTGGACGCGCGATTTTGTGAGCCGTGGCACGACGCTACCCCTCGGCGACATCCTGAACGGCGACACCGGCCGCTACCTGGCGCTGCAGTGCAGCGATGGCGAGACGGGACGCGGCACGGAGCGGGTCGCTTAGAAAATTGGAGACTCGCAAAGTCACTCGCAACGTCGCAAATTTGGCGCGCAAAATCGCCGCGGACCCGCGACCAAAAAGTGCAATGTTTCTCGCTTTGGCGCGAATGTTCCATGGAGCAAACGCATCGCAAGCGCGCTTAAGCGAGCACGCAATCCGGACAGAAGCGTGAGGCATCTCGCAGATTAGTGCGTGGTCGGTACAGAAAGCGTTGGCCGTAGCGATCGACACGTCCACACCTGGGCATTTCGTTGAGCTGCGCCGTCGGACCCACCACGCGGCTACCTCCTCGGAACCGGATCGAATGCGATGAGAGAGGCTTTGCGCGAGGTGTCTGGAATGACGAGCAGGTAGTCGGGAAGTGATTTCTGACATTTGATCGGCAGGACTTTGTCGGTCGGATCCACCTTCAGGCCAGCCAGCTTCGTGCGCGTGGAGCCCCATACGTGCTCGAATTCTTCGCTGGCAAAGGCAAAGAGCGCAGCGTGTTCCGATAGAGCGAGGACGCGATCGGCCTCTCCGTCGAAGTCGCCGGCGATGAGGCGGCTCTGATACGGCGTAATGCTGGAGAGGAAGGCCTCGCGGCTGCCGTAGTTACTGATCATCCATTGAAACGAGTTGCTGAACAACGTAACCCAGGAGCCGGCGTCGGTGCCGGCAAATCCGAGGATCTCGTCACGGCCGTCGCGGTTGAAATCGCCGACCAGGACGCTGCCGGCGTAGGGACGCACGGTGCTTAACGGATGAGAAGGATCGTTCGTCTTGCCGTAGTCGCTGTCGACCCAGACCCAGTCGTGCGTGCCCACATCGAAGCGGAATAGAGTTGTCCACGATGCGATGCCAAGGAGCAGATCGGCGTCGCTGCCGTTGAAATTGCCGGCGATGAGCCGGCTCGCATACGGCTTGAGGGCATGTTGGGTATTGCCTGATGTGCTCGCGATCCACTGCCAGTTCCCGTTCTGGTACTTGAACAGCGTAAGCCAATCGCCGTTCGCCGCAATCCCCAGCAGTTCATCCGCGCCGTCATCGTCGAAGTCGCCAGCGATCATGTTGGAGCGATAAGGATGGATGCCGTTGCCGGCATTCGGATCAGCGTCGTTGCTCCAGACGAGCTTCCAGTGACCGTCGAACCGCAACAGGGCGATGTCGTTCCCGTTCGTTCTGGTGCAAAGAATTTCCTCCGACCCGTCGCCGTCGAAATCTCCGATGTAGAACTGGTCCGCCGGATCGAGCATCCAGGCGCCAGACGAATGGTCGATGCGTCCCGGAGCCGTGGCAACCCAGCGCCGGCTCCAGGTGTCGTCGCGCCACGGTTCGAGGACGCAGGGATTCGGACTCGCGGCCGCATCGGCCCAGCTGTAGCCGGGCTTGGAGGCCGAGCCCCAGTCGATCGCCTGGCTGGACGCTGGACCTTTCACCTCGAACGCCCCGTTCGTCGCGGAGAACGTCCAGTACGCGACCGACTCCTGCTGGCGCTGCGCGCGAACCGTCGCGTCCTCGACTGGTTGTCCCGCGTCGTCGATGCACTGTCCCTGAAGAACCGTCGCCGGATGGTTGTCGAAGTTCGGGTAGAGCGCCGGCTTGACGGCGTTTGCAGGCTCCGGCAGCGCGCCCGGATAACTCGCGAATGAGAAAAACGCCGGCTTTCTGCGATCGCTGTTCTGCGGATTCGCATCATCGAGACGCGTGATCAGCCCCATGCGATTGCTGGCGTCGCCCCAGTCGACTTCCTGGTATTGCCACCATGAATATCCATACGCGCCGCAGTCGAGCGAGCGCTTCAGCGTGAAGTCGGCGAACGCCTTCTGTTCGGCCTCGGATGCGACGACGGGATCGTCCACCACTTCGTCCGAGCCGGCGAGCGAGGTTTCGCCGATGATCCACGGCCGCACGGACGTCCGGCCCGCCCAGTAGAGAAGCGCCGCCAAGCGATCCATCGAGCCGACGGCCGGAGGCGGCGCGTAGAAATGATACGAGACGAAGTCGACGGGAATGAGCGACGGATCCCAGACCTGGACGGCATCGGGGTGCGTCAGCCCGATAGTCACCAGCTGATTCGGCGACGCCCGCCGGATCGTCCAGTACGACTCCGCGATCCAGTGCGCCGTGGCAAGTTTGTTGATGTCCGGGCTCCAGGGATATAGCCAGGCCGGCTCATTGTAGAGGTCATATGCGAGCACGCCAGGATGATCGCCGATGGACGTGCAGAGGTCGGTCAGGAACTGATGGTGGATGGCGCGGTAATGCCACTGCGGTCCTCTCCCGATCAGCAGAATGGCCTTGAGGCCATGCGAGGAAATCGCCGCGAGCAGCTTCGCGAGCAAATCGAGATACGTGGCCTGTGAGGCCTCGCTCTTGGGGGTAATGGGGTACGCGATCCCGTTCTGATCGATAAGCGGCTCGACGCCGACCACGCGCAGCGCGTTGAAGCCGGCGCCCGCGAGCAGATCGAGATCGTGATGCAGCCGGTCCGCACATTGCGTTTCCGTTCCGATGAAGTACGTTCCACCCCACGCCGACAGCTCCTCCGGCGCGAGCCCGTAAGGCGGCGTTCCCCATTGCTTCGAGTAACCCGGATGCGGCGACAGGAAATACTGGCCGGAACTGACGCTCCGACGAAAATGCACTCCGTAGTTCACGACGCACGGACGAAACCGGCGCAGAAACTCCGCGCCACGCGACCTGCAGATACTCGTACCCATGTTGAAGGTTTCTCTCGTCTAGTAGTGTCAAAAAACGAGGAATCGTTTCAGCAGACGCGCATTGTGCTGCGTCTGAACGGCATCGACTTAGTGCCTGCTCCACCGGATGTCGCCTGGCACTCCTGGTCGCGGAGACTCATCGCATCGCGCACGTGGCAGCGGCGATTCCGATCAACCTCGGGGCGTTCGTCCTTTTCGGCTGGACGAACGGTATCGAGGTGCCCAGCGTGCCGGATCTCGTGGCGATGAATCCCGTGACCGGCGATCGCCTTCACTTGCGTTGGCACATCGCTGACGCTGCTCGCGCCGATGCCGCCGGACGAGTTGCTGACGTGGAGTTCGACGCAGGCAACTCGCGGCGAGCAGAGGCGTGAAACTCCGCTTTCAGCGGCACGAGTCATGACGAACGACAGCAGTGTGGACATGGCTCCTCGCCAGATGCTCAGTCGGTTAGTCCCCCGGCCTGTCACGCCGGAGGTCCGCGGGTTCGAGCCCCGTCCGCCCCGCCAAATTAACAGTTGATTTGCCGCCACTTTGGCGTCTTACGTGTTTCTGGCGTTTAGGAATCAAGCGACTCGCACGCCAACGCCACCGGCTTGATCGCGCAACAACGCGACGTCACGCTTGGGCGGCGCTCCAAAACAAACCGGGCGTACTCGCGGCTGAATTGCGATGGGGCTTTCGTAACCGACCTTGAACGCCGCGCTAGCCGCGTCGAAGTGGTCGCAGGAGAGTCTTGGTTCTCGCCGGCGAGCGGTCGCATCCCGCGAGTCCATCGAAAGTCCGTGGAGGACAGGCGGGCGCCCATCCTCCACGGTCGAAACCATTACCAGGAGCAGTAGCCGCCCGCGCAGCCGGTCGACGGCGGCAGCAGGTAGTAACCGCGCCACGTCGCGTCGAGACCGTACGGGTAGATCAACTGGCCCTGCGTCCAGCCCGGAAGCTGCGCCGAGAAGCGGTGCATCGTGCCGCCCGAGCAGAGGGTGTTGATGGCCGATTCGCTCGAGTACAACGCCGTGGTGCGGACCGCGAACGTGCCCACACCCGGGATGCCGCCGGCGTAGAAGTCGACGGCGACGGAGGTGTTCGGAAGATCCTTGTCACAGCTCCAGCCGTACGCCACGCCGCTCGAGGTGATGCCGTCGATGTAGCCGATCGGGTCGTAGTCGTCGTTCGTCGCCGCCAGGCGGCCGCGGACCTGGCCGACGGTCGGCTCGGTGTTGAACTGGTTGCGCGTCGGCGCGATGGTGTGCCAGTAGTAGCCGAGGTTGCCGTACCACACCGCGCGGGCCCAATGGGCGCTGCCGGCCGTGGCCGGATCCTTGACGAAGTCCGTCCAGAGGAAGCGGTTGAACGTGAACGCGTTGGAGATCGTGACGTTCCCTTGCGGGTCGTACACCGACGTCGACGGCGTGACGCCGATGTATTTGCTGAAGAACGTGTTCCCGGCGATGGTCGGCTCGGCGGGGCCGCCCAGCGAGTACCAGCGCGCGCGCTGGAGACTGTCCGCGCACGCCTTGCCGTCCTCCCAGTACACGGTCGAGCCGCTGACGCCGAAGTTGCGGCAGTTGCCGGTGCCGCCGAGGTGACCGTTGAAGTAGTCGCCGGTGGAAGGCGTCGAGCTGCGCTGCGCCTCCTTGAGGAGCGCGACCGCGATCTTCTTCTGCGGATCGGTGAGGTACGTCGGCGCGATCGGATTTCCGTCGGAGTCCTTGAGGATGGCGTTGCCGTAGATGTCCGGCGCGTCCGCTTCCTCGAGGCCGATGAGGGCCGCGGAGACCGAGGCCAGGAGGCCGAAGCCGTAGGCCTGGTTCTGGCCCCGATTGAAGCTGTAGGTCCAGCCGGGGTTGGAGCCGCGTGTCAGCACGCTCACGATCTGCGATGGATCGGTGACGTTGCACGGGCCGCGGCCGGTGGCGCTCATCGCGACGTTCGGGTCGTGCAGGCAGATGCTGTCGTCGAGGCTGAACGCGGAGTCGATGGCCGTCCTGGCCGAGGTGATGTTGCTGCTGCGAGAGGTGGTGTTGCCGCGCTTGTTCTGGTACGCGGCGATCCAGGCGTACGCCGCCGCGCCGACCGTGTGCTCGTCCATGCAGGTGTCGGACGTGCCCTGAAGGTCGTTCCAGTACGTGCCGATGCCGCACTGGCCGAGCGTGTTCTGGCCGTAGGGCCGGTTCGGGTTGTTGGTGAAGTCCGTGATCACCGACTGGATCTTCGAGTCCAGCGCCGAGGTCATGTCTCCGTGGCCGCCGATCTGCAGCGCCGCGGTCATGATCATCGTCACATGGGCCCCTTCGAGCCAGTTCTGGTAGGGACCGACATTGGTCCAGGCGGAGTTGTGGGTGTGGGTGCGATTCGTCGCACGGGCGAGCGTGTCGTCGATCTTCCAGCCGAGTGACTGCTTGGCCCACAGCGAGCAGTTGCGATCCTTGGCGTCTTCGAAGAGGAGGCCGTAATCCGCGAAGTCCTGCTCCAGGTTGTTGCGCCAGATGTCCTTGAATCCGCTGGCGTAGTGGCGGGTGCCGTCGGCGTCGTACTGCACGACGCCGTTGATGATGGTCGGCTCGGTGAGGCAGACCGCGAAGGCAGACGTCGAGAACGTCGCCAGTACGGCGATGAGAAACCAGAGTCGTGTCGTCAAGAGAGAGTCCTTAGATTGAGGAATTCGGACGGCCGCCGATACACGCCTAATAACTATTGCGGGATGGAAAATTTCATGGCGTCCGAATCAGGACTTATGGAGATGCCTCACATGGTCTCGTCGCGCTCGCCCCGTAGATCGCTACAACGACTGGTTCGCGCGCTACATCTGCGAGCGCTGGGGGCTTTGTAACGATCTGACGACGAAAAAGTGTGCGACAAATTCCTCGGCGAGTCGTTTCTGATCAGCAGGTGCAGATCTGCGAGACACTGTGTGCCGCGGAGCTGGAGATCCGATACAAGCCATCTGATTGCTGCCTGACGCACAACTGACCGGACGCGGCGGCTAGACGGGCTAAACTCGCAAGGTCGGTCTTTCCGGGCGCTAAGTCACTCGGTGTCACTGGGGCCCGCGGTGAACGAAAACGAAGAGGAAGCGATGCAATTCGATTTGTTCGTCTCGAAGCGCGCGGCTCCGATCGGCTGGGCCCGAACGCGGGGCGCGGTCATGTTCGGGGAACCGGCCAGGGATTTGACCGCTTGCGCCTGCAGAGTCCCGTCATCGATGCATCACGTCCAACACGGGGCCACCGAGTTCAATCCCGGCGTAGGCAACGGGCGATTCCATCCGATCCAGAGCCGCGGCACCACGCCGATTCCCACCATCTACGGCTCTAGTTCCATTGACGGCGCGCTTTCAGAAACGGTCTTTCACGACGTGCCGGTGTCCGGACCGGCGAAGCGCATCAGCCAGTCAGTGCTCATCCCGCTGCTGCTGTGCACGTTGGTGTCGAAACGCGACCTCCGCCTCGTCGAGCTGAAAGGTCACGGCTTGTCGAAGCTAAGCGTCACGCGATCGCAGTTGATCGATACCGGCGCCGATCAATACGCGACGACGCGACGGTGGGCAGAGGCGCTGTTCGAGCGTGATCCCACCGCCGACGGTTTGATCTGGATGTGGCGGCAGCACGACGCGTCGGAAGCCGTTGCTCTCTTCGGTTCGAGAGTCGCTCGCGGCGATCTGCAGGTCATCGAGGCACCACGTGGCCTTTATCCACCGAGTACAGGATGGCTGGAGGTCGTGCGTGCGGCGGAAGCGGCCGGAATCACGATCGCGAGTCCATGACGCGCCTTATGAAGGTGAGCAGCTGTACCTATCCTGGATTGGCAAAGTTCCCAACGCGGGGCGGTAGTTCAGTCGGTTAGACCTCCGCCCTGTCGACCCCGGAGGTCTCGGCTTCGAGCCCCGTCCGCCCCGCCAAATACGTTTCCCACCAGCCGCCGCAAGGCGGCTTTTTCATTTGCGTCAACGGCTTTTCGCCGCGTGCTCCTCGAGGAAAACAGTGACCGCGGCCTTGCTCACATCTCCTTCGACCACTCCGATCACCATGTCATAGAACGCGTCTTCCTCTGCATCGACTTCGACGCCGTTCAGCTCGAGAAAGATCAGCGCCGCCGCGACGGCGGTCCGTTTGTTGCCGTCGATGAAGGGATGATTCCGAAGGATGGCGTAGAGATACGTGGCGGCCATCGAAAAGATCGTCTCGTGGAGAAAGGCGCCGCCGAACGTGGCTTCGACGCTTCCCATCGCCGACTGCAGCAGTCCGAGGTCGCGGAGGCCGGACGATCCACCGAAGAGACGGATCTGCTCGGCATGGAGGCTCAGCCCCTCGTCCAAAGTGAGGAACAGCGGATTCATTACTCGCTGAGGCGCTTGAAGAGACCGGCGTATTTGCCATTGATCTTGTCGGCCGCGTTGCGAAACCTGCGCTCGCGGGCGGAACTGCGTTTCGGCGTGATGACGATGATCTGTCCGTTCGTTGAAACCTCGACCTCCGCGTTCTCATCGAGTCCCAGCTCCTCGAGCAGCGGCTTGTCGAGGACCAGCGCGATGCTGTTGCCGGTGCGCGTCAGCTTCTTGATCATGGTACGTACAGGCTAACATGATCGTACGTACGGATCGCTTAACCGCTGGCGCGCATGGCCGCCACGACGATGCGGATCTGATCGTACGAGATCGTCTCGCCGACGATTTCCCGGATCGGCTTCAAACGCTCGATCCCTGCCTCGGCGGCCGCGCGGCGGATGATCTCCTCGTCCTCCTCCGTCACCCACATACGCAGTGACGGCTGGCAGCGGCCGTCTTCGATGATCTCGCACAGATCTCCCACCACGGTCGAACGCGCCCGGCCGGTCCGTTCCATCACCTCTTCGATCGTGCGACCCTCCTGCAGGAGATGGATGGCCTCCGTCTTCGCGGCGGTGGTCCGCGGCGTGCGCGAGCGCTCCCGCGGCGGCCGGACCTCGATGGCGACGTCGCGCTCCAGATCACGGCCCGCGCAGTACGTGTCGATCAGCCGCAGCAGCTCGTTGCCGTAATCGTGCAGCCGCACCTGGCCGATCCCATTGACTGCGCGCAGCCGTTCGATCGACGACGGCCGCATCGCCGCGAGGTCGCGCAGCGTACGGTCGCCGAGGACCACGAAGGGGGCGACGTTGCGAGCGGCGGCCGTGTCGCGCCGCCATGTGCGCAGCAGCTCGAAGAGGTCGCGGTCCACTCCTGCCCATTCGTCCGCCCCGTCGCCGACCGGCGTGCTGCCTGTCTGCAGCAGCCACACCTCCGAATCGCCGCGCAGGATCGCGCGCGCCGCCGGTCCCAGGCGGAGCGTGGGCCGGGGATGTCCCTCCTGCACCAGCGCACCGCGCGCCACGAGCTGGGCGATCCAGCCGCGCACCTCATCGCCGCGGTGCTCACCGAGGAGTCCGAATGTCGACAGTGTGTCATGTTGCCGCTCGCGGACGCGCGTGGAGCGCTCGCCGCGCAACACGCTGGCCACGTGGCCGGCGCCGAACGTCTGGCCCGTGCGCACGACGCAGGAGAGGATCTTCTGCGCGATGGTCGTCGAATCCGACACCGCCTCGAGCTCGCCGAGACAGAGGTCGCACGCGTCGCAACGCTCCGCGTTCCAGGCGCCGCCGAAGTGCTCGACGAGCGCGCGATGACGGCAGACGCCCGACATGCAGAAGGCGTTCATCTCCTCCAGCTGACGGATGGCGACGGCGAGCTGACCCTCGTCGAAGATGCCCAGCCGGAGGATGTGCGTCCAGGTCATCGCGTCGCCCGGATCGTGCAGCAGCACGCACTCCGACACCAGGCCGTCGCGGCCGGCGCGGCCCGCCTCCTGTTGATAGTGCTCGATCGACTTCGGCATCCCCGCATGGACGACGAAACGGACGTTCGAGCGATCGTTTACCAATCCGGCGGCCACCG
>Ga0207703_10000657_pt1 | contig 34628 bp, 33 predicted proteins | sample KBSSwiS12_FD_184304 | JGI IMG/M metagenome (GOLD analysis project Ga0207703, IMG submission 184304) | Switchgrass rhizosphere microbial communities from Kellogg Biological Station, Michigan, USA - KBS Switchgrass S1-2 (SPAdes) (version 2) | ecosystem: Host-associated > Plants > Roots >... | reverse complement strand
ATCGCCTTGACGGCGTCGCCTTCGTTGCGCGCGGGTTTGGCCGGTGTGGCCGCAAGCTGCTTGTACTCGGCGATGATGTCGGTCGACGAGGACTTGAAGCCACTCGCGTCGTCCCACTCGACCTTGAGCGCGTCGCGCCCTTTTTTCGCTGCCCAGAACGTGGTGGCGATCACGGCCACGCCGTTCGGGATTTCGACCACGTACCGCACGCCGGGGATGCCGGTCACGGTGGCCGAATCGAAGCTTTTGATCTTCTGGCCGAAACGGGGCGCGTGCGCGACCACGGCGGTCAGCATGTCGGGCAGCTTGACGTCCTGCGTGAAGCGCGCGGTGCCGTTGGATTTTGCCTTCGAGTCGGTGCGCGGCACGTGCTTGCCGATGAACACGAAATCCTTCGCGTCCTTGACCTTGACCGTGGTGGGCACCGGCTGCTTGCCGGCGGCGTCGGCGAGTTCGCCGAAGGTCGCCTTCCTGCCGCTCGCGTGCGACACGACGCCGTTTTTCACCTGCACGCTGTCGGCCGGCACCTTCCATTGCTGCGCGGCGGCGCCGATCAGCATCGCCCGTGCGGCGGCACCCGCCTGCCGATACTGGTCGAACGAATTCGCGATGGCCGTCGACCCGCCCGTGCCCTGCGCTTCCCCCCACTTGAGGTTGTTGTAACGCTTGGCATCGGCCGGCGCGCCCTCGACGCGCACTTGCGACCACGAGGCGTCGAGCTCCTCGGCGATCAGCGTGGGCAGGCCCGTGTAGACGCCTTGCCCCATCTCGAGGTGCTTCACGACAACGGTCACCGTGTTGTCCTTGCCGATGCGCAGGAACGCATTCGGCTCGAAGGTGCCCGCTACCGTTTCGCCGGCGGTCCTGCCTGGCCCCGACATTTGGGCGACTGCGTCGCCGAAGTAAATGCCGAGCGAAAGACCGGCGCCCGCGGCCGCCGTCGACTTCAGGAACATCCGCCGGGACATCGCGGCGGGCTGACTTGCTTCGCGTGGACGCATGCGCATCGGATTCATCGTCGTCTCCTTACCCGAGCGCCTTGGCGGCTTCCTTGATCGCCGCGCGGATGCGCACATACGTCGCGCACCGGCACACGTTGCCCGCCATCGCCTGGTCGATATCGGCGTCGGTCGGCCGCTTCTTCTTCGTCAGCAGCGCCGTCGCGGACATCACCTGTCCGGATTGGCAGTAGCCGCATTGCGGGACATCGAGCTTTTCCCACGCGGCCTGCACGGCGCGACCTTCCTTCGACGTCAGACCTTCGATCGTGGTGATTTCCACGCCGGGCTTCAACGCCGACAGCGGCGTCACGCACGAGCGCGTCGGCTGGCCATCGAGATAGACGGTACAGGCGCCGCACAACGCCATTCCGCAGCCGTACTTCGTGCCGGTCAGATTGAGGTTGTCGCGCAGGAGCCATAAGAGCGGCGTGTCGCCGGGCACGCCGGCGGCAATGTCGACGCGCTCCTTGTTGACGAAGAAAGTCGCCATGAAAGTTCTCCGGATGAGTGGGGCTGCCGCGAGTCCTAAGCGACGCCAAAGATTCATTCTACCGTCGGTGAACGAGGCCAATGAGTCCGCGTCATGTCAGTTGCAATGCGCCGGTCAGGGCGATCGGATCCGCGCTTGCGATCGCCGCGCCTGCAGCGGGTACGTCGCGTATAATTATTTGTTTCGCTTAGGGAAATCATCATGGAAGCCGAACAGGTCAATCTCATCGCCAACACGCTCGCCGACCTCGCACAACGGACGAACGAGCTGCGGAGGTATCTTTGACTTCGACGTGAAGTCGGAGCGCCTCGCCGTCGTCGCACGCGAGCTCGAGGATCCCAAGATCTGGGACGACCCGCCGCGGGCGCAGGAGCTTGGCAAGGAAAAAAAGCAGCTCGACGGCATCGTCGGCACGATCACCGGGCTCGATGCTGGCTTGGGGGACAGCCGCGAGCTCTTCGAATTGGCGCGCGCCGAAGGCGACGACGCGACGCTGTCCGCCGTGCGGGACGACGTGGCCAAACTGGCGAAGACCGTCGCCGATTTCGAATTCCGCCGGATGTTCAACAATCCGATGGACCCGGCCAACTGCTTCATCGACATCCAGGCTGGCAGCGGCGGTACCGAGGCGCAGGACTGGGCGTCGATGCTGCTGCGCATGTATCTGCGCTACTGCGAGCGCAAAGGCTATCGGGCCGAAGTGCTGGAAGAGTCGGCCGGCGAAGTCGCCGGCATCAAGAGCGCATCGGTGAAGGTCGAGGGCGACTATGCGTACGGCTATCTGCGTACCGAGATCGGCGTGCATCGGCTGGTGCGCAAGAGCCCGTTCGATTCCAACGCGCGGCGCCACACGTCGTTTGCGAGCGTTTTCGTTTACCCCGAAGTTGACGATTCGATCGAGGTCGACATCAATCCGGCCGATTTGCGCATCGACACGTTCCGGGCCTCCGGCGCCGGCGGCCAGCACGTCAACAAGACGGATTCCGCCGTGCGGATTACGCACTTGCCGACCAACATCGTCGTCCAGTGCCAGAACGACCGCTCGCAGCACCGCAATCGCGCCGAAGCGATGACGATGCTCAAATCGAAGCTGTACGAGCTCGAGCTGCGCAAGCGGCAGGAGGCGCAACAGAAGCTGGAAGACGCGAAGACCGACATCGGCTGGGGCCACCAGATCCGGTCCTACGTGCTCGACCAGTCGCGGATCAAGGATTTGCGGACCAATTACGAGACCGGCAATACGCAAGCGATACTCGACGGCGATCTCGACGACTTCATCGCGGCGAGCCTGAAGCAGGGAGTGTAGGAATGTCCAATAACGATAACCAGGCACCACCGGCGGCCCCGGTCGACGAGAACCAGATCATCGCCGAGCGGCGCGCCAAGCTGACGGCGCTGCGAACGCGTGGACACGCCTATCCCAACGATTTTCGCCGCGATGCGCTCGCCGCCGACTTGCATGCGCGCTACGACGCGTTGGCCAACGAGGAATTGGAGGCCAAGGCGATCAACGTCACTGTCGCCGGCCGCATGATGCTGAAGCGCGTAATGGGCAAGGCCTGCTTTGCCACGCTGCAGGACATGTCGGGACGCATCCAGCTTTATGTGACGCTCGATGCGGTCGGCGCCGGCACGCTCGACGACTTCAAGCACTGGGACCTGGGCGACATCGTTGGCGCCGCCGGGACGCTGTTCAAGACCAAGACCGGCGAATTGTCGGTGAAGGCGACGCAGATCCGTCTGCTGGCCAAGGCGCTTCGGCCTCTGCCGGAGAAATTTCACGGCATGACGGACCAGGAGCAGCGCTACCGGCAGCGCTACGTCGACCTGATCACGAACCCGGCGGCGCGGGACGTGTTCGTCAAGCGCTCGCAAATCGTGCAGGCGATCCGCGAGTTCTTCGTCCAGCGCGGCTACCTCGAGGTCGAGACGCCGATGATGCATCCGATCCCGGGCGGCGCGGCCGCGCGGCCGTTCGTCACGCACCACAACGCGCTCGACATGCAGCTGTTCCTGCGCATTGCGCCGGAGCTGTATCTGAAGAAGCTGGTCGTCGGCGGCCTGGAGAAGGTCTTCGAGATCAACCGCAACTTCCGCAACGAGGGGATCTCGACGCGGCACAATCCCGAATTCACGATGCTCGAGTTCTACGAGGCGTACCGTGACTATCACTACCTGATGGACCTGACCGAGCAGCTGGTCCGCGAGGTCGCGCAAAGCGTGCTGGGCAGGACGAGCATCGAGTACCAGGGCGCGGCCATCGACCTCGGCAAGCCGTTCGACCGACTGACGATGGCGCAGGCGATTCACCAATACAATCCGCAGCACCCGCTAGCGGAGCTCGCGAACGCCGACTATCTCAGGACCGCGCTCGCGCCGTTCACCGTCGACGTCTATCCGACCGACGGCCTCGGGCTGTTGCAGCTCAAGCTGTTCGAGGCCACGACGGAGGCGAAGCTCGTCCAGCCGACGTTCATCATTGCGCACCCGACCGACGTCTCGCCGCTGGCCCGCGCCAACGAGGCGAACCCGGCGGTCACCGACCGCTTCGAGCTGTTCATCACCGGCCGTGAGATGGCGAACGGGTTTTCGGAGTTGAACGATCCCGAGGACCAGGCGGCGCGGTTCCAGGCGCAGGTCGATGCGCGCGCGGCGGGCGACGAGGAGGCGATGTATTTCGACGCCGATTATCTGCGCGCGATGGAATACGGATTGCCGCCAACGGCAGGCGAGGGAATCGGAATCGATCGCCTCGTGATGCTGCTGACCGATTCACCGTCGATTCGCGACGTCATCCTGTTCCCGCAGTTGAAGCCCGAAGGCTGATCGTCGGCAAGGTCGCCATGGCCAAATCGTACGCGTCGTTCGCCGAGTTCTACCCGTTTTACCTGTCCGAGCACGCGAACCGGATGTGCCGGCGGCTGCATTTCATCGGCACGTCGCTTACGATCGGATGCCTTGTCGCGCTGGCGCTGACCGGCAATCTGGCGTGGATCGCCGCGGCGCTGGTCTGCGGCTACGCTTTCGCCTGGGTCGGCCATTTCTTCTTCGAGCACAACCATCCGGCGACGTTTTCGCATCCGCTCTACAGCTTCGCCGGCGACTGGGTGATGTACCGCGACATGCTCGTCGGGCGGATCCCGTTCTAGCGCCCGTCCCGAGGTACCCCCCACCGGTATTTTGACATATACGGTGCCCGGGTATATGCTGGAAGCGTGAATCAGTCCGCCATCGCCCCGTACAGTCGCGTCGAGCTCGGTCTCACCGGGATGACCTGCGCGGCGTGCGCGGCGCGCATCGAGAAAAGCCTCAATCGCGTCCCCGGCGTGCGGGCCGCCGTCAACTTCGCGACCGAAACCGCCAACGTCGGCTACGATCCCGCGGTCGCCAGCCCCGAGCAGATGATCGCGGCAGTGGCGCGCGCCGGTTACGGCGCCAGCGTTCACCGGGATCCGGAAGAGGACCGCAGGCGCGACCAGGCCCGCAGGGCCGTCGAATACGCGGCGTTGAAGCGCGAGTTCGTCTTGGCGGCGTTGTTGACCGCGCCACTGCTCGCCCAGATGGTCCCGATGCTCGCGTCAGGTAGCCTGTTCGCAAGTGCGCATGCGGACCTGCTGCCGCGATTGGCACAGCTGCTGTTGGCAACCCCCGTGCAATTCTGGATCGGCCGCCGCTTCTATATCGGCGCGTGGCACGCCGTGCGCGGTGGCGGCGCCAACATGGATGTGCTGGTGGTGCTGGGAACGACGATGGCGTTCGCATTCAGCGCGGTCGTGACGCTGCTCGGCCTCGATGAGCAACACGTCTACTTCGAGGCAGGCGCGGCCGTCATCACGCTCGTCCTGCTCGGCAAGGTGCTCGAAGCGCGTGCAAAGGCCGGAACGTCAGCGGCGCTCGAGGGACTTTTGCGCCTGCAGCCGCCGATGGCGCACCTGCTGCGTGGCGGGCAGACGATCGACGTGCCGCTTGCGCATGTCGTCATTGGCGATCGCTTCGTCGTGCGCGCCGGCGAAAGCCTTCCGGTCGACGGCGTCGTTGTCGAGGGCACTTCGAGCGTCGACGAGAGCATGCTGACCGGCGAAAGCCGCGCGATCGCCAAGAAGGCTGGCGACATCGTGTATGCCGGAACCCTCAACCAGGACGGCCTCATCACCTGCGCGGCGACCGGCGTGGGCAGCGCTACGCTGCTCGCCGGGATCGTGCGACTGGTCGCGCAGGCGCAAGGCTCGAAAGCGCCGATTCAACGGATGGCGGACCGCGTTTCCGGCGTGTTCGTGCCGGTCGTTGTGGTCATCGCGGCGCTGACGTTCGTCGTGACGTGGATGATCGCGGGCAGTGCGACGCAGTCGCTGGTGAACGCAGTCGCGGTGCTCGTGATCGCCTGTCCCTGCGCGCTTGGTCTTGCCACACCCACGGCGATCATGGTGGGCACGGGTCGCGGCGCGCAGTCGGGCATGTTGATCCGCAACGCCGCGGCGCTCGAGCAGGCCGGCCGGCTGCGAACGCTGATCGTCGACAAGACCGGCACGCTGACCGAGGGCCGGCCCGCGGTGATCGATGTCATTGCGTTCGGTGGCGCGTCGCGCGCCGATGTCCTACGCGCGGCGGCGAGCCTCGAACAGGGATCCACGCATCCGCTCGCCAAGGCGCTCCTCGCCGCCGCGCGCAGCGAGGGCAGTGCGCCGGCGAACATTGCGGACTTTGTGTCGGCGCCGGGCAAGGGGGTGAGCGCGCGCATTGGAACCGACGCTGTGCCAACAGTGCTCGGCTCGCTCGACTACCTGCGCGAACAAGGCGCCACGATCGCGTCAGAGGTGTACGCGCCGTTGCAGCACGCAGGCAAGACGATTGTAGGCGTCGCAACCGGCACACGCGTGATCGGCGTCATCGCATTGGCCGATGCCGTACGACCCTCCTCCGCGGAGGCCGTGCGGCGCCTCGACGCCGCCGGTATCGAGGTCATCATGCTGACCGGGGACAACGCCGCCACGGCGCAAGCCGTGGCGCAGGCCGTGGGCATCCGGGAGTTTCGCGCCGGCGTGCTGCCGGCAGACAAGGCGGAAGCCGTACGCGAATTGAAGGCGAAAGGGGTAGTGACAGGCATGGTGGGCGACGGCATCAACGATGCGCCGGCGCTGGCGGCGGCCGATGTGAGCTTTGCGATCGGCGCAGGCGCGGACATCGCCGTCGAGGCCTCGGATATCACGCTGATCCGCAACGACCTGAACGCGGTCGTCGATGCGATTCTGCTGTCACGCGCGACGCTCGCGAAAATCCGGCAGAACCTGTTTTTCGCGTTCGCGTACAACGTGCTCGGCATCCCGCTCGCGGCGGTCGGGATGCTGAATCCGGTGATTGCCGGTGCGGCGATGGCCGCAAGTTCCGTGTCGGTGGTCGGCAACGCACTGCTGCTCAAGGGGTGGCGGCCGCCGCTTTGATTGCGTACCCAAGGAGAGTCTGATGGAAACGATCACGATGAATGTGCGAGGCATGACGTGCGGCGGTTGCGTGGCAAGCGTGACGCGCGTGTTGAAGGCGGTGCCCGGCGTGACGGACGCCACGGTGACATTGCAGCCCGGCGCCGCGAAAGTGACGTTCGATCCGGCGCGCACCGGTGCCCCGGCGCTGCGTGCGGCGATCACCGATGCCGGCTTTGACGTCGTCGCGTAAGGCCGCGGCGGCGGATAGGGTCCCCCCGAAGACGCCTTCGGCGTCCTCCCCCAAAGGGGGCGCCCGCCTTGGGACGGCGCGGCGGCGGGCCACGCATCCCGCGGTCCCTCGTCCCGATGGCGCCGCGCTCGCGAAGCGGCTGAATCGGATCGAGGGCCAGGTGCGCGGCATCGGCAAGATGATCGCCGACGACCGGTATTGCATCGACATCCTGACACAGGTGAGCGCGGTGCAGTCGGCGCTCGATGCGCTCGCGCTTCAATTGCTCGAGCACCATCTGCACGGCTGCGTCCAGCACGCCGTCAAGTCAGGCAGCGGCGATCATGCGATCGACGAGGCGCTGGCGGTGATTCGCAAGTTCGCACGCTGACTGCGCGCGACGTCACGCTACTTCGGCGCGTTGATCTCGATCCATTGCGCGAAGGCCTGCAGGAATTTCTGCAGGAATTCGCGCGCCGACGTGTCGGTGAGCTTCCCCTGGTCGTCGAAGAGCTTGGCAGCGTTGCCGATGTACGCTTCGGGCTGCGGCATCGCCGGCACGTTCAGGAAGACGAGCGATTGGCGCACCGCGTGATTGGCGCCGAAGCCGCCAATCGCGCCAGGCGAAACGCTGATCACGCCGCCCGGCTTGCCGTTGAAGGCATTGTGGCCATACGGCCGGGACCCGACGTCGATCGCGTTCTTGAGGACGCCAGGGACCCCTCGGTTGTATTCGGGCGTGACGAACAGCACGGCGTCCGCCTCGCGAATGCCGTCGCGAAACGCCTTCCACTCGGCCGGCGGCGTGGCAGTATCGAGGTCCTGGTTGTAGAGCGGCAACTGGCCGATCTCGTGAATGGTCAGCTTGAGCGACGCCGGCGCCATCGCGAGCAACGCGTTGGCGGCTTTGCGGTTGAACGATTCCTTCCGCAGGCTGCCGACGATGACGGCGACATTGCGCGTGGTGCCCATGGCTGTTCCTTCCAGCGCGATTGACCCCTCCTAAACGATGATAACGCTGGCCAATGCGGGCCCGGACTAACGCTTTTCCCCGTCGCTGATGCCTTTCCACGCGCTCGAGCAGAGGAAGCGCCAACGGCCAAAATTGCCCTTGGTGCGTTCCAATGGCAAAATCGATGATTCGGGGTGTAGCGCAGCCTGGTAGCGCGCTTGCTTTGGGAGCAAGATGTCGGAGGTTCAAATCCTCTCACCCCGACCAGTCACATCGGCGCGCGCTCGCCGTCGCAGACGGCAAAGCACTACGGCAGCGGAATCCATTCGTGCTCGCCCGGAATGGTCCCGATGCGTTGGGCCGTCCAGTCGTCCTTCGCCTGCTCAATGCGCGCCTTGCTCGAGGATACGAAGTTCCACCAGATGAAACGTGGGCCATCGAGCGGCGCGCCGCCGATCACGACATAGCGGGCGCCCTGCGGCGCCAGGATCGTGGCTTTGCCCGGCGCGAGGACGGCGAGCGTTTGGGCGGGAACGTCGGTTCCATCGATGCGCAGTGGTCCATCCACGCTGTAGACGGCATGTTGGTGGGCGTCCGCGGGATGCGGAAATTCGAATGTGGCGCCCGGCTCCGCGGCGACGTCGAGATAAAGCGTCGCAGCGTGCGTGGCGACCGGCGAGCGTCGGCCGAAGGCATCGCCGACGAGGAGCCGGATCGCGAGCCCAACCTGCGACCACGCGGGAATCGTGGCGGCCGGCGTATGGACGAAGCTCGGTGCGGCTTCTTCAACCTCGGTCGGGAGCGCGGCCCACAGCTGCAGTCCGTGCATCGTGTGCGTCACGGCGTGCAGATCCGGCGGCCTGCGCTCCGAATGGACGATGCCGCGACCGGAGGTCATCCAGTTGATCGCGCCGGGCTCGATCCGTTGCACGCTGCCCAGGCTGTCCCGGTGCAGCATCGCCCCCTCGAACAGATAGGTGACGGTCGCGAGGCCGATGTGCGGATGCGGCCGCACGTCGTGATTGTCCTCAGGACGCGCGATGATCGGTCCGAAGTGATCGAAGAACACGAACGGGCCGACCGCCTGCCGGTGAAAGGCGGGCAGCAGCCGGCGTACCATGAAGCCGCCCCCCAGGTCTTTCGCGCGCGGCGGCAGCAGAAGCTCGATCGGCATGACGGGCCTACGACGCCGCCGCCGCGAGATCGGTGCTGATTTCCGTCGTGACCTGTGTCATGAGCCGGTGTATCGGACACTTGCCCGCAACGTTCAACAGCTCTTCGCGCTGCGCCTCGGTGAGCGGCCCGCTCAACGCAAGCGTGGCGCGCAAGCGATAGGTACCTTTGCGCTCGTCGGTGTCGTCGCGCTCCACCGTTACCTCGATGTCCTCGACGGGAATCTGCTTGCGGTTGGCATACCAGAGCACCGTCAGCGCCTTGCAGGCGGCGAGCGCCGCGTCGTACAGGTCGTGCGGGGACGGACCCGAATCCTCGCCGCCGACGGCCGGAAGCTCGTCGACCGGGAAACGATGGTCGCGGATCGCGACAACGTGACGCATCTTTCTGGTGCGGTCGCGGGTTACGGTGATCGTCATCGAAGGCTCCTGCCCTGGTTTTCGCGCCGATGATAGCAGCGCCGGCAAGGTCTGGCGGCCGTCCCTCGCCGCATGCTGCGGGGAGCTGCGACAAGGCTTAGACTAGCTGGCGGTCCTCGGAGGGCGGGACACGCCGGCCGCACCGTACGGATCCACAGGATGGAGCTTCGCCATGCGTGAATATCAGCCACTGAATTCGATCTCCCTGGCGCGATTGGGCGTTTGCACATTGACCAGGCCGGCGCCCAACCGGGTCACGCTTGACTCGCCGGCGATTGAGGTCATGACCGATCTCGCACAAGTCGCGGCGGTCACGATCGATCGTTCCGCATCGCTGGCGGAGGCCAACGACTACATGGTCGCGCGGGGCGTGCGCTCGCTGTTCGTCGCATCGCCGGAAGGCCATGTCTATGGACTCATCACGACCAGCGACACGCTGAGCGAGCGACCGGTACGCGTGAGCCACGCGCGCGGCATCAAGCGCCACGAGCTCCAGGTCGCCGACGTGATGACGCCCATCGACGCGGTCGTCGGCATGAACCTCGACGACGTGCGCGCCGCCAAGGTGGGACATATTGTCGCATCGCTCAAGCAGGCCGGCCGCCACCATGAGCTGGTGGCGGAAACCAGGAAGCCGGGCGAGGTCTACATCCGCGGCATTTTCTCGGCGTCGCAGATCGCGCGGCAATTGGGCGTGCCGCTGCAGATCACCGAATTGGCGCGGACGTTCTCGGAGATCGAGCAGGCGCTGGCCGCGTCGAAGTAGCTGGTTCGAAAACGCTGGGGCGCGATCGGCAGCTCCGAACGCGCTGCACGCTCCATGCCACAGGCTACCGGGCCGGCGGCGGAATATTAGCTTGCATTTCGCGCGCGTTATTTGAGAATGTGCCGTGGCGACGAATTCGAGCGACCGGCACCCGCTGATGCCGCTTGTACGGACCTTCTGGCGCCAGTCGCGGGATGGCGTCCGGCCAGAACAACACCGGGAGCGAACGATGAAAACAAACGCCTTGTTGTGCGCCTTGCTTGCAACCGTTGGTCTTGCCGCTTGCGGCACCATGGGAACGTCCGGAACGCCAGGCTCCGGCGGAACTACGGGAACGATGGCAATTTCGCCCAAGGATGACTGCGGGAACACAATCAATCCAAGAGACGACTTCTGCTCGGGGAATGTGTGCACGATCGCGGTCGAGGTCGTCATCGGGACAGATGGCAAGTGTGAAGTCCTGGTGGGGATCCCCACGCTTAAGGTCTTCAAAGGCAACAACGACGTCATCCTCCATTGGTGGCTGGCGCAGGGTTCGAATTTCGAGTTCAGGTCCGAATCCGGCGACTATACGGTCCCCATCATCTTCAAGGATCAGTCGGACCCCTACGTCAAGGACCAGTTTTCTCCCTCGTACGTGATGGCCGGTAGTAAGGCCGTGCGAATCACTGACAAGAACACTTACGGAGGGTCGGCGCACCCCTTCGGTTACAAGGTCAAGGTGTACAAGAAGGGCACCAACGACTCGCTGATATCCAAGGATCCCGCGATCGTCAACGATTTTTGACCGAAAGAGTTACGACGTTCGACCGTGCCTGACGTCGCTCGCAAGGCGACGCCAGGCCGGCACAACATCAGGAAGCCGACCATGAAACTGAGAACCTTGCTTTGCGCAGCACTCGTTGCAGCCGTCGTCATCGGATGCGCGCCAGGAATAAAGCCGCTCGATGGCGGTAGTGCCTTGGGTTGTCCCGGGGCGTCCTGCGACGTGGTTGTCTATGTGTCGGGTGACCTCGCGGCGGGTACGCCGGTGGTCGGCGTGAACATCGAGGAACTGCACGTGCCGAGGGGGAACAGTCCGCAGATCGTCTGGAAACTGCAGGCGCCGGGCTATGAATTTCACAGGGACAGCATCGCACCCCATACAACGGGTCCCGTCGGCTCGAAAGGGACCACTACCCAGGCCGAATGGGACGCTCAGATCAGCTACGTGAACAACACCACGGACCGATTCACTGTGAAAGACATGAACAGGGCGTCGGGAGCACTGTTCTATAACGTCACGGTCTATCACTCGAGTACCCAGCGGTCGTTCAAGCTGGACCCGGCAATCGTGAACGATTTCTAGACCGCTCGCTCGGAACTCGAGCGCGGGGTTTCAACGACCGGACGGTTGGGTCACGATGGGTTGATGTTCTGGAGCCAGACGCGGATCTCGGCGATCGTCGCGTCGTAGTGCTGCGCGCGGCCCGCCGTCTCGGCGACGGCGAAGGATGTTTCTCCGATCGCCAGCCGCGCCTTCGCCACGAGCGGCGCGAGGAAGGCCTCGTCGGTCGGATCCCGATGCAGCCCAGTTTGCGCGGCCTGCGCTTCGGCCGCGCCGAAGTAATGCGCCGCGCGCTGCCATTCCTCGCGCAGCGCGGCAAGACCTGCCGCAACCTCCACCACGCTTTGCCCCGCCGACTTGGAGCCCGTGTCCTCGACAATTGCAAGTGCCCGTTGCAGGTGCTCGCGAGCGTCGTCGACCGCACCTCGGCAGGTCGCCACCATCGACAGGTTGAGGAGACCCAGGGCGATGCTCCCGCTGTCACCGAGCTCCCGCCCAAGCGCAACCACTTCCTCGTAGAGAGGCTCCGCCAAGTCGAGGGCGCCCTCGATGCGATGAAGTTGCGCCAGCACGCTCAGAGCACCCGCGGTTTCGCGCTTGTTATCCAAGTCTCGCGCAAGCACGAGAGCCTCGTCGGCGAGCTTACGGGCGCGGATGAGGTCGCGCTGGCCGATCAGGGCCATCGCCAACGGCTGGAAAACAGCGGCAATGGCTCGCTTGTCATCGATCTCCCGTGCGATCGCCAGACTTTCGTCAAGATAGCGTTGGCCGTCGGCGTACTGTCCCATCTGATTCGAGAGCTGGCCCGCGGCGAACAGGCCGCGGCATCGCGCGAGGTTCCTTCCCTGCGCCTGCGGTCGGCCGAGCGCTTCCGACGTGACCCGGACGCCCAGTCCGAGCAAGCCGCTGTTGATCCAATAGAATTTCAATGCACTCGCCAGCCGAAGGCCCATGGCGGCGCCATCCTCGGCGCGGTCGCACCACGCATGCCCCAGCAACAGGTTCTCGCGTTCACCGTCGAGCTTCGCTTGCCACGATCCCTGCGCCGGACCGACGAGCTCGGCGCGGGCTTTCTCGGCGAACGCCAGGAAGAACGCAAGATGGCCCGTGCGGGCGTTGTCAGCTTCGCCTGATTCTTCGAGGCGCTCCTGCGCATATTGGCGCACGGTTTCGAGCATCCGATAGCGTTCGCCACCGGCATCGAGCGCCACCAGTGATTTCTCGACCAGCCGCGCGATGAGATCGAACGCATCGCGTTCGTCGATTTCGCCGCCGGCGCCCACTTTCTCCGCCGCCTCGAGAGTGAAGCCGCCGGCGAACACGGCGAGCCGGCGGAACAATGCGCGTTCTTCCTCCGTCAGCAGGTCGTAGCTCCAGTCGATCAGCGCACGCAGCGTTTGCTGGCGGGGAAGCGCGGTTCGATCGCCGCCACCCAGCAAACGGAATCGATCGTTCAGGCGCACTGCGATATTGGCGACGGACATCGCGCGTGTACGGGCCGCGGCAAGCTCAATCGCCAATGGGATGCCATCCAGCCGGTGACAGATCTCGACGACCGCTGCCGCGTTCTCGTCGGTGACCTCGAACGCCGGTTGCGCCGCCATCGCGCGATCGATGAACAGGCGGACCGCCGCGAATTGTGCAAGCGCCTCGCGGGTCAATTGCTGGCGTGGCAACGGGACCGCGAGGGGGGCGAGCGGATACGTTTTCTCGCCGCGAATATTGAGGTGCTCGCGGCTCGTTGCCAGGATCTTCATCCGCGGACCCGACTCCAGCAATTGCTTCGCCAATTCGGCGCAGGCATGCGCGAGATGCTCGCAGTTGTCGAGCACGAGCAGCAGGTGGCGGTCCTTTATGAATTTCATCACCGCTTCGAGCACCGGCCTGCCGGCTTCTTCTTTCACGCCCAGCACGGACGCCACGACTTGCGGGACCAGGCGTGCGTCAGTGACGGGCGCCATCTCCACGAACCACACGCCGTCGGGATAGTCGTCCAGCACCTCGGCCGCCACCTGCAGTGACAACCGGCTCTTGCCGAGACCCCCGATGCCCAATATCGTCAGCAACCGTGTTTCGGCGAGCTGCTTCTTGACCTGCGCAACTTCATGTTCGCGTCCGATGAACGTGGTCAGCTGCTGCGGCAGATTGTTAGGTGTGGCTTCCAGCGATCGCAGCGCCGGAAACTGCTGCCGCAACTGCGGGTGCAGCACCTGATAGACGCGTTCCGGATGCGCGAGGTCGCGCAAGCGCACGGCGCCAAGATCGCGCAGCGAGACGTCGGCGGGCAAACGATCGCCAACGAGATCGACGACCGTTTGCGACAGCAGGATCTGCCCGCCATGCGCGGTGCTCATGATCCGCGCGGCGCGATTGACGGCGTTGCCGAAATAGTCGTTGTCGCGCCGGATGTCCACGCCGGCATGGATCCCGCAGCGGACGCGAAGCGGGACGCCATTGGTGACCGCGGGGTCGGCCAGCGCCTGTTGCAGCTGCAGCGTCGCGCGGAGCGCATCGAGCGGGTCCGCGAACACCGCATGGACGCCATCGCCGATCATCTTGACCACGGTGCCGCGATGCTGGTCGACGCTGGTCCGCGCGATGGCGTCGTGCTGCGCGAGCGCGGCGTGCATCCGTTCGGGCTCCCGCTCCCATAGGCGGGTGCTTCCCTCGATGTCGGTGAACAGAAACGTGGTGACACCGGATGAGTCGGCCACGCGGGTCCCCGGGCGCAACAGCACAGACGCCAACTCTACGGGAGCGCGCCGCGCACTGCCAGTGGATGCTTAAAATCCTGGTTCGCGCAGCGCGAAGCATGCACACCCCGAGGAGCCATATCCGAGCGGCCGACCGGGCGCAGCGCACGCGCCCGTGTCATGCGGGGGCCAGGGAGAAAGGGTGTTGCCGGACGTCAGTCGGCGGCGGCCGGTCCTGAGGGACCGGAGCAATCGGCATGACCGCAGCCGCAGCCCGCAAAACCGCTGGATACGCCAGCCTCTTCCACGTGAGCGGCGCCGCGGTCTTCGCAGAAATCGCCGCAATACTTGCTGCCGAACGTGGCGAAGCAATTGCAGGGCGGGTGCGCACACTTCTGGGTTACGAGGTGCTCGGCCATATCCCCTCCGGAAGCGACGCGTCGTGAATTGAACCCACAAGGAGGCCCGCGCCATCCGATGCCGCCCTGTTCACATGCGGCATATGATAGGCGCACGCGGATCCGCCGCCGCCTACGGCGGCCCAATCGCCGCATGGCGACGCCCATTGTGGTAGCATTTCCCCCCTGTTTCGGGAGCAGGACGTCGGGATTGCCGGTCAACCGGCGCCGACCGCCATTCCCGCCCTGGTCCGGCAGGTTTCGCGCCCGTAGCTCATTTGGATAGAGCACCGGCCTTCTAAGCCGGGGGTAACAGGTTCGAATCCTGTCGGGCGTGCCAGTTGTTCCGCGCGCGATGGCGTCGGCGGGTCGCGCGCCGCATCAAGATCAACGGTGGCTGTAGCTCAGCGGTAGAGTCCTGGATTGTGATTCCAGTTGTCGTGGGTTCGAATCCCATCAGCCACCCCACGGTCAGGTCGTAGTTATCCCGGTATCGGCCGCCCGCATTGGGCGGTCGACGTGCGGCGAGCAACAACTCGCGCACGTCGACGTCAGACCGCTGCTATTTTCGCGCGGTCGCCCCTTTTCCGTTTGAGCTCGCCCGGCTCTTCCCGCGCGTCGTCCTGGCGGTCGCCGAGGCCGTGCCCGCGGTCAACTCGACCTTCCGCTGCGCCATCCGCGCGCCCAGCTTGTCGAGATCCACGTCGGAGGTCTTGGCTTTTGGAAAGATCTCGTCCTCCTCCTCGTGCACGTGATGCTTGACGTACTCGGAGAGCACCTTGACGCCGGCGTTGAAGAGCGGATCGCTGGTGGAGGCGGCCTGCAGGCGCTCGATGATGTCCTTCAGCGACTGATGCTCGACCGCGGCCTCGTCGAGCAGGTCCGCCGCGTCGCGCGCCCCCCGCCGTAGCGCGGGATAGAACAGCTCTTCCTCGATCTCCGCGTGAACCGTCAGCGCCGCGCAGATGCGCATGGCAAGCTCGCCGCGCAACGCCGTATCGCGCTCTTCGCTGGCCTCGAACTGCTTGAAGAGATCTTCGACCTCATCGTGATCGCGCTTGAGAAGGTCAATGGCATTGGTGCTGTCGGCATTGGTAAGACCAAACATTGGGAATCTCCCGTGGTGAAAATGGTGGGCGGCAAACAGGTGCAAGCGTAAGCAAAGCCCAGTGCCAGGGGAGGGGGAGCGTGACCGAAACGCGCGTAGGGTTGCGTTCCGGCGACTGTAGGACCGGGACCGACGCCAAGGCCGAATTCTTCGCGCGCGATGCGCGCGCAGATCAGACCCTGGGAATCCCGGCTATTGGGACGAAGCGCCGGCCGAAGAAATGGTCGAGCGACCACTTGCCCGGTCCGTGGAAGAACGTGACCAGCAGCAACGCGCCCCACAGCATGTGGTCCTTGAGACCGGCGTCGCTCAAGTCGGGATACGAGATGACGGCGACGATATTGAACGCGAACAGCGCCAATGCGGCGAAACGTGTCCCGAGACCCAGGATCAGCAGGATCGGCAGGCCAAGCTCCGCCGCCGTCCCGAGCAGCGCCGCGATGGCCGGCGACAGCACGGGTACGTGGTATTCGTTCTCGAACAGCGCGATGGTCGTATTCCAATCATGGGTCTTGGTCAGGCCCGAGAGCAGGAACACGCGGGCGACGTAGAGCCTGAGCGCGAGCGCGAACAGCGACTGGAAGCGGTCGACGAATTGCGCGAGAGCAGCGTTCAAACGCGCGGCACGCGCGGGCAGGGACACTGAAGGACTGGGGGACGCCATGGTGTGCTCTCTTTGCGGAATACCGAATTGGTCGCGACGGCGACCGATTCCTGTCAGTCGGCGGCGACAATGGCCGCGAGCACGCCGTTTGCGATGAAAGTTCGTAGAGCGGTACCGAGATCGAACGTGGCGTCGGCGTCGAATGCGGCATCGAGTCCTTGCCCGAGATCGACGCCGGCGGCGAGGGCGGCCAGCCAGGCAAAATCGCCGCGCTCCACGCGTTCGACGACGACGCGGCCGTCTTCTCGCCGGATGAGCAGAAAATCCTCGTCATTGGCGAACTCGACGTGGCGATCGTGTCCCGAGTCGTCCTGATGCGCCTGCCAGATCCGCAGGACCGGGAATGCCGAGCGCAACAGCCGGCACGACGGATCGAGTGCGAAACGCTGCATCGGGATCTTGCCGGCGGGAATCGCGGCGAGCGCGGCAAGCATGCGTTGCGCGTCGCCTTCGGCGTCTGCGGCGCGGTGGGCTTCGTCCATCGCCCATTCGAGCCGCGCCACGTCGGGAAGGTACGGCAATGGCGCCGCATGCGGGTACGTCGCCAGAAACGACGGAAACGTGTCGCCGTACACGTTGAGATCGCCGCCAGTCGACGGGTGCACGAGGACGAATGCGTCGACGGCGGCGTTGAAAAACGGCACGCCAGTGAGCTCGCGCACCACGCGATACGTGGCGCCGAGCGCGTTACGGTAGTTGGCGAAGATCGTATGGCGATACACCGCGATGCGGGCGTCGGGTTCGTGCGCCAGGTCGAGCACGGTAGCGGCGAAGTGTCGCTGCAGCTCAGACAGCGACGGCATCGCACGCCTCGAGGATCGCCTGCGCCGTAGCCGCTTCGCGTTCGAGCACGGCGAGCGCGGGAATGTCGGTGTCCCACTCGATCAACGTCGGCACGCGTCCGAAGCGCGCCACCGCGGCTTCGAACAGCGACCACACTTCCGGCGCGACCGGCGCACCGTGGGTATCGATGACCACCGGGCCCGTGGCATCGAATCCGGCGAGATGGATTTCAGCGACGGAGGACGGCGCAATGGCCGCCAGGTACGCCAGCGGGTCGATGCCGTGGTTGCGAGCATTGACATAAATGTTGTTGACGTCGATCAGCAGCCGGCATCCGGTGCGGGCGGCGACCGCGGCGACGAACTCGTATTCCGGAATCGTGGCTTCGGGAAAGGCGAAGTAGCTCGACACGTTTTCGACGAGAAGCTCGCGGCCGAGAAATTCCTGCACGGCGGAAACCCGTGCGCATACGTGATCGAGCGCTTCTTCCGTGTACGGCAGCGGAAGCAGGTCGTTGAAATGCCGGCCGGCGATACCGCTCCAGCACAGGTGCTCGGAAATCGCGGCGGGTGCGATGCGATCGGCGAGCCGCTTCAGCTTCGACAAGTGCGGAAGGTCGAGCGGGTCGGCGGAGCCGAGCGACAGGCCAACGCCGTGCAACGCCAGCGGATAGCGTTCGCGCAGCCGGTCGAGGGTCGCGAGCACGGGTCCGCCATCGGCGAAATAATTTTCGCTGTGGATTTCGAACCAGGGCACGCGGGGGAGCGTGTCGAGCACTTCCCGCACATGCGGCGCGCGGAGCCCGATGCCGGCGTGAATGGGTAACGTAGTGCTCATGGAGACGTGGCGGCGCGGCGCGCGTCCCTTCGGAACGCGCCCGCGCAACTGAACAGGCGCGCTGCGTCTATTTGGGCGCCGCCATCTTTCCGCCCATCTTCTCACAGGTACCCTTGGCCACGTATTTCCACTCGGTCGGGTCATTGTCCATCTTGGCGCCTTGCGCGGCGCACGCGTGCTTCGCCGTGCCGCAGTCGTTCTGGCCGGCCTTGGCGACGCCATAACATTTTTCCGTGCCCGCTTTCTGGACCACGGGCTGCGCCGCGACGAGCGACGCGAAGCCCAGCGCGACGATGCCGGCGACCGCGGCCTGAATCCTGGTTTGATGGTTCATGCGAATGCTCCTGTCGAATGGATGGGGAGGCAACGAGGCGATCGCCCCGTCTGCCGCAATGGTCGGAGCGCGCCGCACTTCCTTACGCTCATTTGAAAGATGCACGGTGTAAGCAGCGCAACCTTCCATCGACCTATCGGCACCGCGCGGCGCATCGCATCGCGGAGCCATTACCCCTTACACGGAGACAGACATCATGCGTCATGCAATCAAGGAGCAGCAACCAACATGGCAACTCGTTGCCGCAACCGCAATCGTCGCCGGCGTGCTGGCGATCGCCTCGACTGGCGCGCGCGCCAGCGAATGCCCGGTCGCGAGCAAGGTCGCCGACGGACAAGGGCAGAAGATGGGTCCGACGATGCCGAAGGACGTGACCGACGTCGTGCGCTCGGTCACCGATCTTTCCAAGGAGCCGGCAGGCATCAAGGGGCGGCAGTTCCGCCTGCGCCAACTCGACATGAAGCCGGGCGCCATCGTGCCCTGGCACAGCCACGACAATCGCCCGGCGATGATCTACATCGTCTCCGGTGAAGTAGTCGAGTACGCGAGCAATTGCGCCGTTCCGATCGTGCACAAGGCCGGCGACGTTGCGTCCGAGAGGAACGGCACGTCGCATTGGTGGCAGAACACCGGCAGCACGACGGCGGTGCTGATCTCCGTCGACCTGTTCCCGGTCGAAGCCAGGATGGACGATCACATGATGTAACGGCGGCCCCTGTGGCTCCGTTATCCCGAGCGACGTCCAGCGGTTGCGCAGGACGTCGCCTCGCTCCCTCCCCAAAACACTGGATCAGTCATGAGCGGCTTCAGTAATCACGTTGCCTTGGCGCGTTCGCCTGCGGACCGCGCAGCGACCCGCGCGTTGCTGCGTTCGCTTGTGATCGGCTTGACCGCGTTCCTCACCGTCGTCGATCTGTTTGCGACGCAGGCGATCCTGCCGTCGCTCGCCAAGGCTTACGGCGTGTCGCCCGCCGCAATGGGCTTCGCGGTGAACGCAAGCACGATAGGCATGGCGGTTGCAGGGCTCGTAGTCGCGTATTTCAGCCGGCGCATCGATCGTCGTGTGGGCATTCTGGCAAGTCTCGTGCTGCTGGCGCTACCCACGGCGCTGCTTGCCATCGCACCGGATCTCACCGCGTTCACGGCATTGCGCGTCGCGCAGGGCGTGTTCATGGCGACCGCCTTTACGCTGATGCTCTCCTATCTCGGCGAAGCATGTACGGCGCACGAGACGGCCGGAGCGTTCGCTGCGTACATCACCGGCAACGTCGCGAGCAATCTCTTCGGAAGGCTCCTGTCGGCCGCGCTCGCCGAGCACCTGGGGCTGGCTGGCAATTTCTATGTCTTTGCGGCGCTGAATCTCGCCGGCGCCGCGCTCGTCTATTTCTACCTCAAGGGCACGTCCGCGATGCCGATCCTGGGCGTGGCGGGCAGGTCGCCGCTGGCCGTCTGGCGCGAGCATCTGAAGAGCGCGCCGCTGCGCGCGAGCTTCATTATCGGATTTTGCATCCTGTTCGCGTTCATCGGCACATTTACCTACGTGAACTTCGTGCTGGTGCGCGAGCCGCTTGCGTTGAGCCGCATGGCGCTCGGCTTCGTCTATTTCGTATTTGTGCCGTCGATCGTCACGACGCCGCTTGCCGGTCACGCCGTAGCGCGCTTCGGGACCCAGCGCACATTTGTGGCGGCACTTGGTATCGCCGTCGCCGGACTTCCATTGCTGGTCGTTTCGCATCTCGCGGCGGTGCTCACCGGCCTGTCGCTGGTGGGCGTCGGCACCTTTTTCGCGCAGGCCGTCGCGACCGGTTTCGTCGGACGCGCGGCAACCACCGACCGCGGCGCGGCGAGCGGCATCTACCTCGCATGCTATTTCTTCGGGGGCCTCGCCGGCAGCGCCGTGCTCGGACAGGTCTTCGATCGTATCGGCTGGGGCGCATGCGTGGCTGGTGTCGGCCTGGCGCTCGCGGTCGCCGCGGCGTTCGCCCCGAAGCTCCAGGTTCCCGAACCTGTTGCGTAAGCGGGACATTTGTTTCCACCCCTTTTTACCCATGCGGCCTGCTCTGCTGCAGGCTTCCACCCCCAAGGAGATCGTCATCATGCTCACACGCAAGCTATTTTCCGCCGCGCTCGTCGCGGCCACGCTGGGCTCGTCGCCGCTGGTCTTTGGCCAGACGGCCTTCAACCCGTCATCGATGGTCGCAGCCGATGGCATTGTCAAAGTACGAAGCGCGTACGGGATGGACGAAACCATCGCCCGCATCAAGGACGACATCGCCCGGAAGGGCATCATGTTCTTTTCCGCCGTCGACCAGGCGCAGCTCGCCGCGAATGCGGGCATCAAGCTGCCGCCGTCGACGCTGCTGACGTTCGGCAATCCTGCGCTGGGTTCGCAGTTCATGACCTCGAATCCGCAGGCCGGGCTCGATTGGCCGGTCCGGCTGCTCGTGCAGCAGGATGCGAACGGCAACGTGTGGGCGATCTACACGGACTTCGGCTGGATCGCTAAACGGCACGGCATCACCGACCGCGAGCAGCAGTTCACGATGGCCTCCGGCGTGGTCGCTTCGATCACGTCTACAATCAGGGTGAACTAGCATCTCAATGCTGTCGGGGGGACATCGTGCGCGATCGTTTCGATGCAATCATCATCGGCACCGGACAGGCGGGCCCCTCGCTCGCAGTCCGGCTGGCCAACGCGGGACGGCAGGTCGCCATCATCGAGCGCAAGCGGTTCGGGGGCACCTGCGTGAACACCGGCTGCATCCCGACCAAGACGCTGGTGGCGAGCGCGTATGCCGCGCATCTCGCGGCACGAGCCGCGGAGTACGGTGTGGTCATCGAGGGGTCGGTCAATGTCGACATGAAGCGCGTCAAGGCGCGCAAGGACCTGGTCGCCGATACCGCCAGTAGCAATATCGCCGCGTGGCTCAAAGGTACGCGCAGCGTGACGGTGATCGAAGGCCATGCGCGCCTCGAATCGCCGACGTCGCTGCGGGTGAACGGCGAACTGCTGCATGCCGAACAGATTTTCATCAATGTCGGCGGCCGCGCGCTGGTGCCGGCAATGCCCGGTGTCGACGATGTTGCCTATCTCACCAACTCGTCGATGATGGAGATCGACTTCCTTCCCGAGCACCTGGTCGTCGTCGGCGGCAGCTACGTCGGTCTCGAGTTTGGCCAGATGTACCGGCGGTTCGGCTCGCGGGTCACGATCGTCGAGAAGATGCCGCGAATCATCGCGCGCGAAGATCCCGACGTGTCACAAGGCGTGACGGACATCCTGCGCAACGAAGGCGTGGTCGTCGAAACCGGTGCCGAGTGCATGGTCGTGGAGAAGCGCGGCACGGGAGTCATCGTAAAGCTGGATTGTGCCGAGGGCCGCAGGGAAGTCGCCGGTTCGCACCTGCTGCTCGCGGTCGGACGGGTGCCGAACACCGACGACCTGGGGCTTGCCGCCGCGGGCGTGGCCACCGACGAACGCGGCTTCATCATCGTCGACGATGCACTGCGGACGAACGTGCCCGGCATCTACGCGATCGGCGATTGCAACGGCCGCGGCGCCTTTACGCACACCTCGTACAACGACTACGAGATCGTCGCCGATAACTTGTTGAGCGGGACGGACCGCAGCGTGCGCGACCGGATCACCGCGTATGGATTGTTCATCGATCCGCCGCTCGGGCGAGTCGGCATGAGCGACACGGAAGTTCGCAAGTCCGGACGCAGGGCCCTAGTGGGAACGCGTCCGATGACGCGCGTTTCGCGTGCGGTAGAAAAGGGCGAGGCGCAAGGGTTCATGAAAATCACCGTTGACGCCGAGTCGAAGGAGATCCTGGGCGCGGCCATTCTCGGCGTGGGCGGTGACGAAGCCATTCATTGCATTCTCGACGCCATGTACATGAAGGCGCCGTACACGGCGATGCAACGGATGGTGCACATTCATCCGACGGTGGCAGAGCTCATTCCCACGCTGCTTGGTGAGCTGGTCCCCCTTCCGGCGTAGTCCCGCAAGACTCCACGGCGTCTTCGCGAAGGCGGAGGCACCGTGACGTGCGATCAAAGCCGCTGGGTTCCCGCCTTCGCTGGAACGACCGGGAACTTGTCATGCGTCAGGGGTTATCGGGTTCGTCCCGAGAATCCGTCGACGCCCTTGGCAAGCTTCCCCACAAGTTGTGCCGAGTTCTCGTGGATGATCACGCCATCGGTCGGGTCGACGGGCTTTCTCCACGGCGCTCGTTCCAGCATCCGCTGGGTGTCGGCGAAGCCGGCTTGCACGCGCGCTCGAATGCCGGAGGGGGTGAAGTCGATATCCTTGGTATGGTCCTCGCCATCGAGCCGGGGTGCGACCAGCCGCGCCACGTGCATCGTTGTTCCGCATCCCCACGACGTGAGCTCCTTCACTTCGGGCGTGGCACGCGCCTGCTCGGGCAGCTTCTTCGAAAGCTCGCGGATGATATGCCGGAGGTGATGGATCTGTTTCTGCCGCGCGATGTGGCTGCGGGCACGGCTCGCGAATTGAATGTCTTTCTGGCGGCCCATCACCTGCCACAGCGTGTCCGGCTCCGCGCCTTCCGGATTCCACATGTGCACGGTGAAGATCACCGAGTCGCGGCGAGGCTTGTCGTCGAGCACGGCCTCGATCGGCGTATTGGAATAGATGCCGCCGTCCCAATACGGATCACCTTCGATGCGAATGGCCGGAAACGCCGGGGGCAGTGCGCCCGATGCCAGTACATGGTCGAGGTCAACGACCTCGTCGCGGCTGTCGAAATAGCGCATTTCGCCGTTGCGGACATTGACCGCGCCGACCGTGAGCCGCGTCCGGCAAGTGTTGATTTGGTCGAGATCGACGAGATCGGCCAATGTCGCCCGCAGTGGCGCCGTCGAATAATAGGCAGCGCGCTCGACGCCGAGCGGCAGGTGCGAGCTCAGCCATGCCACGGGATTCGGCACGAAAAAGTCGGGAATCCCGCGGGTGATCGTCGTCAGGTTCGCCGGAAGATTGGCAAGGCCCGTGAAGAATTGCAGCAGGTCGTTGCCGGATTGCTGCTCGACGCGCGACCAGAATGCGCGCAGCCGGTCGAGCCGGTTCTCCGGCGCATTGCCGGCGATCAGTGCCGCGTTGATCGCGCCGATCGAGGTTCCGATGACCCAGTCCGGTTCGATGCCGGCTTCGTGCAGCGCTTCATACACGCCGACCTGATAGGCGCCCAGCGCACCGCCGCCTTGCAGCACCAGCACGACTTGCCCCGGCAGTAACGTCGCCCCCGAAGCGCTTCGCGCCTCCCCCACTGGGGGCAAGCCCGGCTTGGCGCGGCCTCGCGCCGCTCCGGGTCCGCCGTCGATGAGCCGCTTGGCGCGCGGAGGAGTCTTGTGTCGTCGTGCCCTTGTCGTTGCCACGGCGCCGTCCGACCCTGACGTAGTCATTGTGCCGTCCAGCCGCCGTCGACGGGCATGATCGTGCCCGTCATCGACGACGCTGCGTCGCTCGCGAGGAAAGTGGCCAGCGCGGCGATTTCCTCGACCTGGACGAATTGCTTGGTCGGCTGCGCGTGCAGCAACACGTCGCTGATCACCTGGGCCTCGGTGATGCCGCGTGCCTTCGCCGTATCGGGAATCTGTTTTTCGACGAGCGGCGTCCACACGTAGCCCGGGCAGATCGCGTTCATGGTGATCCCCTGCTCGGCGACCTCCAGCGCGACGGTCTTGGTCAAGCCGGCGATCCCGTGCTTGGCCGCGACGTACGCAGACTTGTAAGGGCTCGCGACGAGCGCATGCGCCGACGCGATATTGATGATGCGGCCCCACTTCTTCGCCTTCATCGGCGGCAAGGCAAGGCGGATCGTATGAAACGACGCGGTCAGGTTGAGCGCCAGGATCGCATCCCATTTGGCCGTCGGAAACTCGTCGATCGGCGCGACATGCTGGATGCCGGCATTGTTGACGAGGACGTCGACGGCGCCGAATTCGGCAATCGCCTTGCCCATCATCGCCTCGATCGCGCCCTGCTTCGACAGGTCGGCGCCATCGTAGCGGACCGCGACGCCCGAGTCCGCGGCCATGCCGGCGCGCAGGCTTTCGATCTCGGCGGCATTGGCGAAGCCGTTCAGGATGACGTTCGCCCCGTGGGCGGCGAACGATCGCGCAATCCCTAAACCGATGCCGCTCGTCGAGCCGGTCACCAGCGCAGTCTTTCCGTGCAGCATGTGGATCTCCGTGGAAGGGTTGACAGCCTGTGCGAGGAGTTGCATGGATAGTCAGCCGATGCCGCGCAAACTTACGTCGACGCATCGAATCCGCATCGGCTGTAAGCAGCGCCCGCTTCGACCGACCATCTCGACTGCGCGCGGCGAGAAGCCTTCGGCCGGCGGGAGGAACGACATGAAAACGATTGCGATTGTCGGCGGCGGCTTTGCCGGGACCACGCTGCTGCGTGCGCTCGATGGCCGCTTGCCCGCGGACTACGAGCTGCTGCTGGTGAGCGAGGAAAGCTATACGACCTTCAACCCGATGCTGGCGGAAGCGGTGGGCGCCTCGGTGTTTCCCGAGCAGGTGGTCGCGCCAATCCGGCAGATGATCCGCAGCGCGCGATTCGTCATGGGCCGGGTGATCGCGGTCGATCCCCGGCGCCGGACGCTGCGCTGCGAGACGCTCGCGGGCATCCTCGACCAACGCTTCGAGCACCTCGTGCTCGCATTCGGCAATCGCGCGCGGCTCGATCTGGTGCCTGGCTTGGCCGAACACGGGCTTGCCCTCAAGACGGTCGGCGATGCCATGCATATCCGCAATATGGTGTTGCGCCGGGTGGCGCGCATCGAGCTCGAAACGGACGCCGCAGTGCGCGCCCGCCTTGGCCACTTCATCGTGATCGGTGGCGGGTTCTCGGGCGTGGAAACGGCGGGCGAGCTCGTCGATTGCCTCGCAAGCATCCATCGCTACTATCCGCGGGTGGCCGCGCGGGAGCTCAGGGTCACGCTCCTGCAGGACCAGCCGCGGTTGCTGCTCGAGCTCTCCGAACGGCTGGCGCATGCGGCCCACACATCGCTGGCGGGCCGAGGCGTCGACGTGCGCACGAACGCGCGGGCACGCGCGGTCGGCGAGCGCGGCGTAATGCTGGCGGACAGCGAATTCCTTTCCGCGGCGACCGTTATCTGCACGATCGGCACGCGGCCGAACGCGCTGATCGAACGCATGCTGCTGCCGACTGAGCGTGGCCGCATCGTGGTGAATCCGGACCTGTCGGTGGCGGGGGTGCCAGGTATTTGGGCGATCGGCGACTGTGCGCTGGTGACGAACGCACGCGATGGCAAATCCGCGCCGACGACGGCCCAGTTTGCGATGCGCGAAGCGAAATGCGCGGGCGCAAATCTGCTGGCCACGCTTGCCGCGCGCCCGACTCGCGCGTTCAGCTATCGCACGCGGGGATCCATGGCCGCGATCGGTCGCCGCAAAGGCGTGGCCGACATTCTCGGTATTCCGCTTGCGGGCCTGCCCGCGTGGCTGCTATGGCGCGCTTACTATCTATGGCAGATGCCCACGCTTGGACGCAAGGTTCGCATCTTCGTCGAATGGACGTGGGGTATGTTCTTTCCAAACGACATCACGCACTTGCGGTTCACGCGGAGTCACGAGCACGACGATGGCGCCGGGGCAAACGACAACCGCGGTGCCGACGCGCGCCCGCTGGCCAGGGTCGCGAATGGCAACTGAGTGGCAACTGCGTGCGTGAGTGAAGTCGACCCCTCCCGATCAGGATTTCTTGACCGGTTCGAGCTTGCCGCCGAGTTTCTCGCAGGTGCCTTTCGCGACCATCTTCCAATCCTCCGGATCGCGGTCGACCTTGGCAAGCGTCGCACACCCGTGCTTGGCCGTGGCGCAGTCGTTCTGCCCGGATTTCGCAACGCCATAGCATTTTTCGGTCGCCGGGACTGCGGGAGGATTCTGCGCCGACGATGGCGTCGCCACGCCAAGCGCTAAGAGACTGGCGATCGCGGCCTGCAGGATGGCGGCATGACTCATGGTGGTTTTCTCCAAGATCTGACAACCGCGCGACGCCCTGACAAAATTCACCGGCGTCCGACGCATTTCCGGACGCTGCGTGCATCATGTTAGTGCGTCGCGGTGACTAAAGGGGCGGTTCCGATGCCATCGAGCACATTATCCGGCAGTAGGGCGGAGTCGACCAGTTTACCGTTACCATTAGCACCTCTCCGGTACCTCCCCGCCGCAGCAATGAAGTTCAGCGTCGCCACCTACAACATCCACAAAGGCTTCTCCCACCTGACGCGACGCATGGTCATCCATGAGCTCAAGGAGAAGCTCCACGGATTGTCGGCGGACCTCCTGTTTCTGCAGGAAGTGCAGGGGGTGAACGACCGCCACGCCGGCCGCTACCACGACTGGCCAGGCAAGCCGCAGCATGAGTTCATTGCCGATACGATGTGGCGCGAAGTCGCCTACGGGCGCAATGCGACCTACCGCCATGGACACCACGGCAACGCCCTGTTGTCGCGGTATCCGATCGTTGCGCACGAAAATGAGGACATTTCGGCGCACGCGTTCGAAACCCGTGGCTTGCTCCACTGCGAGATCAAGCTCGGCGAGAAGACGCCGGCGCTGCATTGCCTCAATGTGCATCTCGGGTTGTTCGAGCGCGGGCGGTCGTGGCAGATCCGTGCGCTCGTGGATCGCATCCGTGACACGGTGCCCAGGGACGCGCCGATGATCATCGCCGGCGACTTCAACGACTGGCGCCGCAAGGCCGACCGCACGTTGACGGACCAGCTCGGCGTCTATGAGGTCTTCGAGGAAGTGAGGGGCCGGCCTGCGCGCACGTTCCCGTCGGTGCTGCCGATGTTTCGCCTCGACCGGATCTACGCGCGCGGCCTCAACGTCGTCGACGCCCGCGTCCATTACGCGTTTCCCAACGGCCGCATGTCCGATCACGCGGCGCTTGCTGCGACGTTCGAGGTACCGCGCAAGCGCCGGTAAGTCCACGACCCGCGTCCCGTCATGATTCGCTTCACGCCGGGCAATCGGATCGACCTGCTGCGCAACGGCGGCGAGTTTTTTCCCGCACTGACTGCGGCAATCGACGCCGCGGAGCGCGAGATCTGGCTCGAGACCTACATCTTCGCCGACGATGCGGCGGGCAGTGCGATCGCCGATGCGCTGATTCGCGCGGCGCAACGTGGCGTCGAAGTGCGCGTGCTCGTCGACGGCTGGGGCGCCCGCCACTATCTGACCAAGCGTCTCGAGCGCCGGCTGCGCGACGGCCAGGTGCGATTGCTGAAGTATCGGCCCGAGATCGCGCCTTGGCAGTTTCGCACGCATCGGCTGCGCCGAATGCACCGCAAGCTCTGCCACGTCGACAAGCGGATCGCGTTCGTCGGCGGCATCAACCTGATCGACGACATGAACACACCGCATCAGAAGCCGCCGCGCCTGGATTTTGCCGTGCGCGTCGGCGGACCGGTGGTCGTTCCGATCGTGAAGACGATGCAACGGCTGTGGGCGCTGGTCGAGCTGGTGCAACAGCTCGAGCGCAGCGAAGTGCCGCTGTTCCCCGAACGCTTCCACGTCGCGCACGCCGGCACGCAGACCGCGAAGTTCGTGATCCGCGACAACCTCCGCTACCGGCGCGACATCGAGCGCGCCTACCTTGCGGCTATCCGTACCGCGAAGCGGGAAATCCTCATCGCCAATGCCTATTTTTTCCCGGGTGTGCATCTTCGGCGCGCGCTGATCACCGCGGCCCGCCGCGGCGTGAGCGTGACGCTGCTGCTGCAGGCGCGCGTCGAATACCGCTTGCTGCACTACGCGTCGCGCGCCCTGTATGGCCAGCTGCTCGCGGCGGGGGTCGTGATCGCGGAGTACCACCGGTCGTTCCTGCATGCCAAGGTTGCGGTCGTCGACGACCAGTGGGCAACCGTGGGATCGTCGAACATCGATCCCTATTCGCTGCTGATGGCGCGCGAGGCCAACATATTCGTCCGCGACCCGCATTTCGCCGACCAGCTGCGCATCGAGCTGCTGCAGATGATCGCGACCGGCACCCGGCACGTCGAGCCCGAGCATTGGGCGGGACGATCGCGACTCGCCAAGGCGATCACCTGGGTCGCGTACGGCATCGTCCGCTTCGGGATGGGCCTCCTGGGTTATGGCGGCGACGAGTGGTTTCCGCGCCGCCGCGCCAAGCCGCCGTAGCGCAAGTTGAAGAGTGGCCACGGCTGCTAAGATAAACCTGCGCCTCGGAATGCCGTGCACGGCCCCAGGATGCGCAGTTTTCTGATCCCTGATTCCTGACCTCTGATTCCTGAATGCGTCCCAGCTCCGCAGCGCCGCCGGCCCCCGCGCCCAACACGCCACGCACGTATCGCGGCGACTGGGCGACGATTCGCACGCTCCTGCCTTATCTGTGGGAGTACAAGGGACGGGTGCTCGCGGCCATTGGCTGCCTGATTCTCGCGAAAGTAGCGAACGTCGGCGTCCCGGTCCTGTTGAAGCAGATCGTCGACAGCCTGGACCGGGAGACGGCGGCGATGTTCGTTCCGCTGGCGCTTTTGGTGGCGTACGGACTGCTCCGGCTGTCGACCACGATGTTCACCGAATTGCGCGAATTCCTGTTCGCGAAGGTGACGCAACGCGCGGTGCGCAAGATTGCCCTGCAGGTGTTCCGCCACCTGCATGCGCTGTCGCTGCGCTTCCACCTGCACCGTCAGACCGGCGGGCTGACCCGCGACGTCGAGCGCGGGCAGCGCGGCATTTCCACGCTGATCAGCTACGCGTTGTTCTCGATCCTGCCCACGCTGGTCGAAATCACGCTGGTGTCGGCGATCCTGATCGCCCGCTACGACTGGACGTTCATGGCGATCACCGCCGGCGCGCTCGTGGTCTACATCGGGTTCACCGTGTTCATCACCGAGTGGCGCACCCATTTCCGGCGCACGATGAACGAGCTCGATTCGAAGGCCAACACCCGCGCGATCGACAGCCTGATCAACTACGAGACCGTCAAGTATTTCGGCAACGAGGAGTGGGAGGCGCGCCGCTACGACGAGAGCCTGCAGCGCTTTGAACGTGCGGCGGTGAAAAGCCAGACGTCGCTGTCGGCGCTCAACATCGGCCAGAGCGCCATCATCGCGATCGCGGTGACGCTCATCATGTGGCGGGCCACTGTCGGCGTGGTCAACGGCACGATGACGATCGGCGACCTCGTGCTCGTCAACGCCTTCATGATCCAGCTCTATATTCCGCTCAATTTTCTGGGCGTGATCTACCGCGAGATCAAGCAGGCGCTCGCCGACATGGAGCGCCTGTTTGCCCTGATCGAGGAGAACACCGAGATCCAGGACAGTCCGGGGGCGGCGCCCGTCGTCGTCCTGGGCGCGGAAGTGCGCTATGAGCACGTCGACTTTGCCTACGAGTCCAACCGGCAGATCCTGCACGACGTGTCGTTCACGATTCCCGCCGGACGCACGGTCGCGGTCGTCGGTCCTTCAGGATCCGGCAAATCGACGCTGGCGCGCTTGCTCTACCGCTTCTACGACGTCACCGGCGGCCGCATCACGATCGACGGCCAGGACTTGCGTGCCGTGCAGCAAGCCAGCGTGCGCGCGACGATCGGCATCGTGCCGCAGGACACGGTGCTGTTCAACGACAGCATCGAGTACAACATCGGCTACGGCAAGCCAGGCGCGTCGCACGACGAAATCGTCGCCGCGGCGCGGCTCGCGCAAATCCACGATTTCATTGCCGGGCTGCCGGAAGGGTACGCAACACCCGTCGGCGAGCGCGGCCTCAAGCTGTCCGGAGGCGAGAAGCAGCGCGTCGCCATTGCCCGCGCCATTCTCAAGGCGCCCCGCATCCTGATTTTCGACGAAGCGACGAGCGCGCTTGATTCGCGCTCGGAAAAAGCCATACAGGCGGAACTTCGCGCGATCGCGCGCAACCATACGACGCTCACGATTGCCCATCGGTTGTCCACGATCGTCGATGCCGACGAGATCCTCGTGCTCGAATCCGGCCGCATCGCCGAACGCGGCAGCCACGCGGCGTTGCTGGACGCCAACGGCGTTTACGCGCGGATGTGGCGGCTCCAGCAGGATGAGGAGCGGCGGGCGCCGGAAGGTCGATCCGAAATGTCATCGGAAACCGGAGCCGAAGCGTTGTAGGCAGGCTCTTACAAGCCTGCGGGGCGGGTTTGCACACCCGGGCCCGATTTTTGCATGGCTGCAACGCCGCCGAGCGAGGAGTAAGTCCTTGAAGATACTAAAGTATTGACGTTATCGCGGAAATCGTGAGATAACCTCCGCAGCCATTTACCGAGACGCCGTCTGATGATTCGCTTCTTAATCTTTGTTTTTGCATGTATTTCCGCCGCCGCGACCGCCGCGCCGCTGTCGCTTGATGCGGCCAAGCTGCGTCTATTGTCGGCCAATGCGGTCGTCCTGGATGCGGCCGACGGCAAGGCGATCTACGCGAAAGCGGCAGATGAAGTGACGCCGATCGCCTCGCTGACCAAATTGATGACGGCCATGGTCGTCCTCGACGCCGGACTCCCCCGCGACGAGGTGCTGGCCGTCGACATGGACGACTTCGATTATCTGAAGGGCAGCCACTCGCGTTTGCGCATGGGCGCAACGCTGTCGCGCGACGAGATGCTCCGGTTGGCGCTCATGGCCTCCGAAAATCGCGCGGCCTCGGCGCTGTCCCGCCATTATCCGGGCGGGGCCAGCGCCTTCGTCGCGGCGATGAACGCGAAGGCGGCGGCGCTCGGCATGACGAGCACGCACTTCGAGGATCCGACGGGCCTCACGCCGCGCAATGTGTCGACGGCGAACGATTTGGCCCGCATGGTGCGCGCCGCCGCCGAGTATCCGCTGATCCGCGAATACTCGACGACCCCCGCGCATTACGTCGAAGTGCAAGGCACAGGCCAACTGCTGGGCTTCAACAATTCCAACGGGCTCGTAAAAAACACCGCGTGGGATATCCAGTTGCAAAAGACGGGCTATATCCGCGAAGCCGGCCGTTGTGTCGTCATGCTGGCGACGATCGGCAGCCGGCCGATGGTGATCGTGTTGCTCGATTCGCTTGGCAAGTATTCGCGGATGGGTGACGCGCAACGCATCAAGCACTGGCTCGAGACGGGCGAGTCGCTTCCCACGGCGGCGCTTCGGCCCACGGCGGCGCTTCGGCCTGCGGCAGCGCTTCGCCCCGCCGGGGTCAAAGGCGTGTTCAATCCGGTCAAGCCTGCGAAGAACCCGCAATCGAAGCTCGCCAGCAACAAGACCTCGCGCGGCTAGCGCGGATTTCGCTCTTCCCTTCGAAGCAGTGGCGTCGGCCGGCACCTTGCCGGCATTGCGTCACGCCTCGGCGGACTGCGTCACGGCGGCACTTCCCGGCGCTCAATGCGCCGCCCGGGATACGCCAACGCATCTGTCATCTGTCATCTGACTTCTGACGCCTGGCGCTTGCCGCGAGCAGTTCCTTCGCATGCGCGCGCGTCTTGGCGGTGATCTGCGCGCCGCCCAGCATGCGCGCCAATTCCTCGACGCGGTCCGAAGCCGCGAGGCGCGCGAGATCGCTGGCCACGCTGTCGCCGTCACCGTTCTTGGTCACGCGGAAATGCGCGTCCGCATGCGCCGCCACCTGCGGCAGATGCGTGACGCACAATACCTGGCGCCGCGTGCCGAGCGTCTGCAACAGGCCGCCGACCGTTGCCGCCACGGCGCCGCCGATGCCGCTGTCGACTTCGTCGAATACGAGCGTGGGGACCTGGCCGACTTCGCTCGCCACCACCTGGATCGCGAGCGCGATCCGCGACAACTCACCTCCGGATGCGACGCGCGCCAGAGGGCCCAGCGGCTGCTTGGGATGGCTCGCGACCCGCAGCTCGACCTGCTCGAGCCCGTAGCTTGCGGGCGCGCTCAGCGGCTCGAGCGCGACCTCCAACCGGCCACCGGCCATTGCAAGCGCCTGCATCGCCTCGGTCACGCGATGCGCGAATTCGTTGGCCGCGAAGTTGCGCTTTTTCGACAGTTGACCGGCGGCAAGGCGATATTGTTTTTCCGCTTCGGCGGCACGCGCCGCGAGTGCGTCGGCATTGGCCGATTCGGCAAGCGCGGCCAGGCGCGCCTCGGTCTCCGCGAGCAGCGCCGGCAGCGCTTCAGGACGCACGCGATGCTTGCGCGCCACGTCATGAATGGTCGATAACCGCTCCTCGACGCGTTTGAGCTCGGCCGGATCGAGATCGAGCCGGCGCTGGTAGTCGCGCAGCGCGTGCGCCGCTTCGTCCAGCTGGATGGCCGCCGGCTCGAGCAGCGCAACCACCTCGGCCAGCGCCGGGTCGTGCCCCGCGACCGCCCGCAAGCGTTGCGTCAGCTGCGAGAGACGTGCGGCGAGCGCGTCGTCGGCCTCCGACAGCGCGGCGGCGCCCTCGTTGGCGGCGGCGATGAGGTCGGCGGCGTTGGCGAGGCGCGACTGCGCCGCGGAAAGTTGGCTCCATTCGGATTCGGTGACCGCGAGCGCGGCGAGCTCGCGCCGGCGCTCATCGAGAAATCCGCGTTCGGCGGCTGTGGCATCGGCCGCATGCGCGGCGGCATCGCGCCGTTCCACGGCGGCGCGCCAGGCTCGCCAGCGCTCCGTGACCTCACCCGCGAGTGTCGTAAACCCGCCGAACGCGTCGACCAGACGCCGCTGCGCCTCCGCTTCGCTGAGCGACTGGTGTGCATGCTGGCCGTGGATCGCGACGAGCGCAGCGCCCAGGTCGGAGAGTTGCGCCAACGTCGCTGGCCGGCCGTTGATCCATGCCCGGCTTTTGCCCTGCGCGTCGAGCACCCGCCGCAGCAGGACTTCGTTACCGTCATTGGCGAGCTCCTGCTCGGCCAACCAGGCGCCGACGGCGGGCGCGTCGGACACGTCGAACTCGGCGGCGAGCTCCGCGCGCTCCGCGCCGGCGCGGAGCTGCCGAACTTCGAAACGATCGCCGAGCAGGAGCCCCAGGGCGTCAAGCAGGATCGACTTCCCCGCGCCGGTTTCGCCGGTGAGGACCGTGAGGCCCTCGCCGAATTCGACATCGAGCGTGGCGACGACGACAAAGTTGCGAATCGCGAGCGAGCGGAGCATGGGGTCAGCGACGACTTGCGGAGATCGTCGGAATCCGCGCGGCGCGCAAGGAAAATTTTCTCTGACCCCGCCTAGTCATGGCTAGGGCGGGAAATACGCTCCGGCGTTGCGCTCCAGTGCAGCTTCTCGCGCAGCATCGCGAAATAGTCGTGGCCTTCCGGATACAGGAAGCGGGCGCGAAACGCCGCGCGCGAAAGCTGGACGCAATCCCCTTCCGCCAGCGCGAAGTGCGCCTGGCCATCGCAATGCACGCCGGCATCGCGGGCACGGATCACGGTGATCGCGATCGCGGCGTCGTCGGAAATCGCAATCGGCCGATGAGTAAGCGCATGCGGTGCCACCGGAACGAGCAGGAACGAGGGGAGCTGCGGCTCGAGAATCGGACCACCGGCGGAAAGTGCGTAGGCGGTCGAACCCGTCGGCGTGGCGACGATGATGCCGTCGGCGCGCATGGCGTAGGCGAAACGGCCGTCGATGTCCACGGCGCACTCGATCATACTGCCGAGTGAGCCGCGGTTGACGACCACGTCGTTGAGGGCGAGTGTTTCGTCGCGGCCGCCGTCCGCGCGCTCCACCACCACGGCGAGCAACGTGCGCCGCTGCTCGATGAAGCGCCCGGCGAGCATCGCATCGAGCGTGGCCTCCATGCGGGCGAGCGGAATATCCGTCAGGAAACCCAGACGTCCCTGGTTGATCCCGATCAGCGGGACGTCGAACGGGGCCATCTGGCGAGCGATGGACAGCATCGTGCCGTCGCCGCCCAGCACGATCGCGAGGTCGGAGCTCGAAGCCAACTGGGCAGCCGGCGCCGTCGGACAACCGGGCACCGACGCATAGCGCGCGGTCTCCGCATCCAGCACCACGCTGTGACCGCGCGCGGCAAGGTAAGCCGCGAGTTGCGCAAG
>Ga0207703_10000655_pt1 | contig 34701 bp, 25 predicted proteins | sample KBSSwiS12_FD_184304 | JGI IMG/M metagenome (GOLD analysis project Ga0207703, IMG submission 184304) | Switchgrass rhizosphere microbial communities from Kellogg Biological Station, Michigan, USA - KBS Switchgrass S1-2 (SPAdes) (version 2) | ecosystem: Host-associated > Plants > Roots >... | reverse complement strand
GGTCGTCCGACGACGTCTCCTCCGGTACTGCTGGACATCGAGTCTGATCCCATACTCGCCAACGTCAAGCTGATAGCGGAAGCCTGGGACGCAGCCGGTCTGTACGAGGTTGGACACTTTTTCGGCGACGCCTGGAAGGAGTGGAACGGCCGGTTTCGCGACGACGTGCGCCGCTTTCTCAAAGGCGATGAGGGGACCGTGCGGCCCCTGGCGGCGCGGATTCTTGGAAGTCCCGACATCTATGGCGCGCAGGGCCGCGAGCCGGAACAGAGCATCAACTTCGTGACGTGCCACGACGGCTTTACGCTGAATGACCTCGTTTCCTACAACCATAAGCACAACGAAGCGAATGGCGAGGAGAATCGTGATGGCAGTGATGGCAATTACAGCTGGAACTGCGGCGTGGAAGGACCATCGTTGGACGATGCGATCGAACGGTTGCGCAACCGTCAGGTCAAGAACTTTCTCACGTTGACGCTGTTCGCGACCGGCACGCCGATGCTGCTCATGGGCGATGAGATCCGCCGCACACAGCGGGGCAACAACAATGCCTACTGCATCGACGATGAGACCACGTGGTTCGACTGGTCCGCCATAGCGCGGCATGCGGATATTCACCGCTTCGTGAAACAGCTCATCGCCTTCAGGCAGGCGCGCACGCTATCGCTCGAGCGACTCGGGGTGACGTTGAACGAGTTGATCGCGCAGCATCGTGTCGAGTGGCACGGGATCGCTTTGGGCGAGCCGGATTGGAGCGACGCTTCGCACAGCCTGGCGGAAACGTTTCACGTCGATGGCGACGGTTTGGCGTTGCATTGGATGTTCAATGCCTACTGGGAGCCTCTCGAATTCGCCATTCCCCTTCTCGACCAGTCGTTTGTCCCGTGGCGGCGCGTTGTAGATACCTTCCGTCCAGCGCCTGGAGACGTCTCAACGTGGGCGAATGCAGAAACTGTTCATGGTCCAACGTGCGTCGTTCAGCCGCGCTCGATCGTGGTGCTGGTCACCGAATACAACGGCGCTGACATCCCAATCGCTTTCAAGTAGCCGCTGGGGTCGTCAAGAACTTCTGCAGGCATCGCTCAGAATGCCACTCATACCGCAGGAGATGTCGATGAGCTCCCTTACGCCCGATGAGCTTCGCCGGATGGATGCCTACTGGCGTGCCTGCAACTATCTGTCCGTCGGCATGATCTACCTGCGGGCCAACCCGCTGTTGCGTGTACCGCTCGCGCCCGAGCACATCAAGAACCGGCTGCTCGGGCACTGGGGTTCGGACCCCGGGCAGTCATTTGCATGGATTCATCTCAACCGGCTGATCAGCAAGTACGAGTTGGATGTGATGTTTGTTGCGGGCCCGGGACACGGCGCCCCGGCGACGTTGGCCAACAGTTACCTGGAGGGCCACTACTCGGAGGTGTATCCGGACCGGAGTGAGGACGAGGCCGGCATGCTGCGGTTGTTCCGACAATTCTCGTTTCCAGGCGGCGTGGGCAGCCATTGTACGCCCGAGACGCCGGGATCCATTCACGAGGGTGGTGAGCTCGGCTATAGCCTTGCGCACGCCTACGGAGCCGCATTCGACAATCCCGGCCTGATCGTGGCTTGCATGGTGGGTGATGGCGAAGCCGAGACCGGCCCGCTGGCAACCGCCTGGCATTCCAACAAGTTCCTGAACCCCATTCGTGATGGCGCAGTTCTGCCAATACTGCATCTGAACGGCTACAAGATCGCCAACCCCAGCATTCTTGCGCGGATCTCCCGGGACGAGCTCGAGTCCTTGCTCCGTGGCTACGGATACACGCCCATTGTTGTGGAGGGTCATGACCCCGAGGCGATGCACCAACAAATGGCCGCAGCGATGGAAGCGTGCTTCCTGAGCATCCGCTCCCTCCAACAGGAGTCCAGGAGCCACGGCAAATTCGAGCGTCCCCGCTGGCCCATGATCGTGCTGCGCTCGCCGAAGGGTTGGACCGGGCCTCCGGCGGTGAACGGACACGAGGTGGAGGGTTCCTGGCGGGCCCACCAGGTTCCGGTCCCGGATCCAGCCACGAATCCGCGCAACCTCGGGATTCTGGAGAACTGGATGCGATCCTATCGGCCCGAGGAGTTGTTCGACGAGTCGGGCCGGCTCGTGCCGGCGCTGCGGGAACTGCCGCCTGTGGGAAATCGGCGCATCAGTGCGAATCGCAATGCCAACGGCGGTCTGCTGCGCAAGCCGCTCGACCTGCCTCGCTTCGAAGACTACGCCGTGACGGTGACCTCGCCGGCTCGAGCGTACCTGTCGCCCACCGTTGTACTCGCGAAGTACCTGCGTGATGTCATGAAACGGAACATGACATCTTTTCGGGTCTTCGGACCGGATGAGACTGCGTCGAACAAGTTGGATGGAATCTACGAGGCCACCAAGAAGACCTGGGTGGCAGATTACCTCCCGGAGGATGCCGACGGTGGCGAGTTGGCGCTCGACGGCCGTGTCATGGAAATGCTGAGCGAGCATACACTCGAAGGGTGGCTCGAAGGCTATGTGCTGACGGGACGGCATGGATTCTTCGCAACCTACGAGTCGTTCGTCCACGTCATCGACTCGATGTTCAATCAGCATGCCAAGTGGCTGGAGAAGGCGAAGGATCTCCCCTGGCGAGCCTCTATCTCATCCATAAACCTGCTGATCACCTCTCTGGTATGGCGCCAGGATCACAATGGCTTCACGCATCAGGACCCCGGTTTCCTCGACGTCGTGACCAACAAGAGTCCGGACGTGGTGCGGATCTACCTGCCCCCGGATGCCAATTGCCTGTTGAGTGTCGCCGATCATTGCCTGCGGTCGAAGGACTACTACAACGTGATCGTGGCCGACAAACAGCCCCACCTCACCTTCCTGGAAATGGAAGCGGCGGTGAGGCATTGCACCAAGGGTATCGGGATCTGGGACTGGGCGAGCACGGATGCAGGTTTCGAGCCCGATGCAGTCATGGCGTGCGCCGGGGACATTGCCACCATGGAGGCGCTCGCGGCCACCGCCGTGCTGCGCGAGAAATGCCCTGACCTGAAGATACGCTTTATCAACGTCGTGGATCTGTTCAGGCTCGTGCCGGATACCGAGCACAGCCACGGGCTGACTGATCGGGACTTCGATTCGCTCTTCACACGCGACCAGCCGGTCATATTCAACTTCCACAGCTATGCCTCGCTCATCCACAAGCTGATCTACCGGCGGACCAATCATGGCAACTTCCACGTTCGCGGCTACGAGGAAAAAGGCAACATCAACACTCCACTGGAGCTCGCGATCATCAATCAGATTGATCGCTTCAATCTCGCGATCGATGTCATCGACCGGGTCCCGCGACTGCAGCTGACCGCCGCGCATGTGAAGGAGTGGCTGAAGGAGCAGATCGTGGATCACCTGGAGTACGCACACGAGGAAGGGATCGATCGGGAAGAGATCCGCAACTGGACCTGGCCTGCCCAGTTCGAACATTCATGGAACCGTGATCCGTCGTGAAGAAGCGTCAAATCATTGTTATGGGCAGCGTGATCGCCCTCATGCTGGTGGCGTCGGTGAGCTACGCCCTCTTTGCCAGACGTGGCCAGGATCAGTTGACACTCTATGGCAACGTCGACATTCGCTCGGTCGACCTGGGGTTTCGGGTCCCAGGAAGGATTGCCTTCATGCCGGTGGAGGAGGGGGCCAGGGTCAAAGAGGCCGACGTGTTGGCGCGGCTCGATATCCAACCGCTCACGGATCAGCTAAACGCAGCGGAGGCGCAAGTCAACGCGGCCATTGCGGAGCTCGCCAAACGCCGCAACGGCAATCGAGCCCAGGATATCGCTCAGGCGCAGGCGTTGGTCGCGCAGCGACGCGCGACGCTGGTCCGGGCAAAGGCCGATGATGAGCGGCGGAGCGGGTTGGTCACGGGCGGCGCTGTGAGCCAGGCTGTGTTCGTTGAGAGTCATGCAGAATATCTCGCCGCCCAAGCGCAACTGCGCGCGGCGGAGCAAGCATTGTCACTTCAGCGTGCAGGCTCACGCGCCGAGGACATCGCGTTGGCTGAGGCGCAGCTCGCAACCGCGGTCGCGCAGCGCGACAAGGCGCACACCGACCTTGTCGACGCGACCATCTATGCGCCCTCCGCGGGGACGATCCTGACGCGCGCAACGGAGCCGGGTGCCATCGCCGCCGCTGGCGAGCCGGTATTCGTTCTGACAATCGATCGGCCCATGAGAGTGCGCGCTTACGTCTCTGAGAGCAACCTCGGGCGGATCGCGCCTGGAATGAATGTAAGAGTGAAAGCCGATGGCAACTCCAGGATATATCACGGCACGATCGGGTTCATATCGCCCGAGGCGGAGTTCACGCCCAAAACGGTGCAAACGCAGGACCTGCGCACCCAACTCGTATACCGATTGCGCATCATCGTCACGGATCCGGATGACATGTTACGTCAGGGTCAACCACTCACTGTGATGGTGAGCGACCCATTGCACCCGCTTGGGGAGTGATATGGAGGCGCCTCTTGCAACCGCGCGCGGCATCACCAAACGCTTCTCCAAGCTGGGTCCCCCCGCCCTCGATGCCGTGGACATTGACATTCTCCCCGGGCGGATGACCGGACTGGTTGGACCCGATGGCGCGGGTAAGACCACACTGATCAGGCTCCTCACGGGGCTTCTCGATCCGGATGGCGGAACGGTGCAGGTGGGTGGGGTCGACGCGATCAGCGAAGACCGCTCGGCAATCGGGTACATGCCTCAGCGCTTTGGTCTCTACGAAGATCTGAGCGTGATCGAGAATCTGTCTCTCTACGCTGACTTGCGCGGGCTCGAGCCGGCCTTGCGTGAGGAGCGCTTCCGCCGATTGCTCGAGTTCACCGACCTGGAGCGCTTTCGCTCGCGGCTCGCGGGGAAGCTCTCGGGTGGGATGAAACAAAAGCTCGGCCTGGCGTGCGCCCTGGTAAAAACACCCAAGTTGTTGTTGCTCGATGAACCCGGCGTCGGAGTGGATCCCGTCTCACGGCGTGAGTTATGGAGGATGGTGCGGGAATTGATCGGGGAGGGGATCGGAGTGCTCTGGTCAACTGCCTACCTCGACGAAGCTGAAAAGTGCGACGTGGTCTTCCTGTTGAGTGAGGGCAAGGTCCTCTACGGCGGGCCGCCGGCTGAATTGACCCGCAAGATGCAAGCTCGCGTGTTTCGAGTGTTCACGGGAGCCCAAGGGCGTCGCAAGATACTCGAGCGTTCGCTGAATCGCGACGATGTGACCGACGGGACCATCCAGGGTGCGTCAATTCGTCTCGTGATGAAGTCGCACGCTGCGGCTCCATCATGGGAGGCACTCGAAGTCCCCGCCGACACACGGCTCGACTCCGCGCCACCGCGCTTTGAGGACGCCTTTGTTGACATCCTCGGCGGCGGGCCCCGCGGCTCGAGTGAGCTGGCCAGGTCTTACCGTACCATTGCGAAGAGTGCCGAGCCGGCTATCGTTGCCGACAATCTGACAAAACGTTTTGGGGACTTCACTGCTGCGGGGAATATCTCTTTTTCCGTGGGTCGCGGCGAAATCTTTGGTCTGCTCGGTCCGAATGGCGCCGGCAAATCAACTACATTCAAAATGCTCTGTGGCTTGTTGATACCGAGCTCCGGCGATGGCCGCGTAGCGGGGTTCGACCTGCGCAGGGCCCGTGCCGAGGCGCGTCAGTCACTGGGCTACATGGCACAGAAATTCTCACTTTACGGGGACCTGAGTGTCCGCCAGAACCTCAACTTCTTTTCCGGCATCTATGGGCTCACTGGAACCGCACAGCGTCAGGCCATCGAGCGCGTGATTGAAGTCTTTCACCTCGGGAAATTTCTCGCCGCCAACAGTGGAACGATTTCTCTCGGCTTCAAACAAAGGCTCGCGCTCGCCTGCGCCGTCATGCATGAGCCGCCTGTACTGTTTCTCGATGAGCCAACTTCCGGTGTCGATCCGATTGTCAGGCGCGAGTTCTGGACACACATTAATGGGCTGATCGAGCACGGCGTGACCGTCCTGGTCACCACTCATTTCATGGATGAGGCGGAATACTGCGATCGCATTGCATTGATCTATCGCGCGCAGCAGATCGCCATTGGCACTCCGGACGAGTTGAAGGCGAGCGTATCTGCAAAAAACGGAGTTTCCGACACAACACTCGAGGATGCGTTCATTGCGCTGATTGAGGAATCCGACCGTCAGAGGCAGACCGTATGAGCGCAGGCTTCAATCGGCGGCGCTTCTACGCGATGCTCGTGAAAGAGTCGCTGCAGATCATGCGTGATCCTTCCACGTTCCTCATCGCGTTCGTACTGCCCATGATCATGCTCTTCTTTTTTGGCTATGCAGTCTCGCTGGATCCCCCTCGCATCCGGATTGGTGTTGCCCTCGAAGATCCAGGTCCGGCAGCGCTCAGTCTCAGCACGGCGTTTGAACGCTCGCCCTATTTCCAGGTGAATGGGGCCCGTAGCGTTGAGACGCTCGAGCACGAAATGGCCGCGGGACGTATCCATGGAATTGTCGTGATACCGCAGGACTTCAGCCGGCGCTTGCATGCACGGGGGGATGTCGCCGGGATTCAGATCATCACCGACGGCTCGCTGCCGAACACGGCAAGCTTCTTTGCCGCCTACGCGGAGGGTGTACGCGCCAACTGGCAAGCGGGACAGGCCATCAGGATTTCCAGGGCCGCTGCGCACCCGATCGAGGTCGCGCATCGTTTTTGGTTCAACCCCGAGCTCGCCAGCCGCTTCTTCCTCATACCGGGATCGATTGCGATTGTGATGACGATGATCGGCACGCTTCTGACTGCGTTGGTCATCGCGCGTGAATGGGAGCGTGGAACCATGGAAGCAATCATGGCGACACCGGTGGGTATGTCCGAGCTCCTCGCAACTAAAGTCATTCCGTACTTTCTGCTGGGCCTGGGGTCGATGGCGGTCTGTACACTGCTGGCGATCTTCCTGTTCGGTGTGCCCTTTCGGGGCTCCGCACTGGGGATACTGGCACTGTCTTCCGCGTTCCTGGTGCCCGCGTTGGGCCAGGGCCTGCTGATCTCGGCGGTGACCAAAAACCAGTTCGTGGCGAGTCAGGTGGCCATCCTTTCGGCATTCCTGCCCGGCATCATTCTGTCCGGCTTTCTGTTTGAGATTGCCTCGATGCCAACCGCGATCCGCGCGCTGACCTACATCGTCCCGGCGCGTTATCTCATCCCGCCGCTGCAGTCAGTGTTTCTGGTGGGGGACCTGTGGGTAATGTTCTCGAAAGACATGGCCATCCTGCTGGGCTTCGGCGCGCTGTTCTTTGTGCTGGCCATTCGCGCCACCCGGCGGCGGATCGCCTGATGTGGGGCAGGCTGCGTGCGATGGTGGTCAAGGAGCTCTGGGCGATTCTGCGTGATCCGCGTGCCCGGATCATCCTGTTCCTGCCACCCATCGTGCAGTTGTTCATATTCGGTTTTGCCGGCACCCTGGAGGTGAAGAACTTCGATGTCGGTGTCTACAACCGCGACGGCGGGGCGTGGAGCCGGGAGTTGGTCGAGCGCCTTTCGGGCAGCCCCAACGTGCGGCGCATCGTCCCCATAGGCTCGGCCGATGAGGTTCGCGCTGCGATTGATGGCCGCTTGGTGATTGCAGTGGTAATGCTGGATCAGCAATTCAGCGCCAATATCAGCGCACACCGCCCAGCCGTGATTCAGGCTGTCTACGACGGACGCCGTTCCAATAGTGCACAAATCGTATCCGCGTACCTGGACCGTATCGTAGCGAACCTGGGCGCTGCGATCCGTCCGACTCCGGTTGTGGGTTTACGCGCGGCTCGCTCCCAGTCAGTGGTGACAAACTGGTTCAACCCGAACCTCGATTATCTGTGGTTCACCATGCCGGGGCTCGTGGTGGTCATCAGTATGGTTTCCGGTCTGGCTGTCACCGCACAAACGGTCGCGCGCGAGCGCGAGCTGGGTACGTTCGATCAGCTCATGGTCTCGCCGCTACGGGTCTCCGAAACCCTGATCGGCAAGATGGTGCCGCCGCTGCTGGTAGGTACCTTCAACGTGACCCTGTATCTGTTGCTCATTCCAACCGTGTTCGGCGTGCCGCTGACGGGATCACTGTTCGCTTTCTATGTGGCGCTGGCTTGCTACATGTGTGCTTTGATTGGAGTCGGAATGCTCGTCTCGGCGCTCGCGCACACTCAACAGCAGGCGTTTCTGGGCGCTTTTCTCATCATCGTGCCGGTCATTCTGCTGTCGGGTTTTGCGAGTCCTGTGGACAACATGCCCGGCTGGCTGCAGGTGCTCGCACAGGCAAATCCAGCGAAGCACTTTCTCATCGTCAGTGAGGGCGTATTCCTCCAGGCGATGCCGGTCCGGGAAGTCCTGGCCAACACGTGGCCCCTCGCCGTCATCGCCCTGGTGACACTCACCGCCGCCTCCCTTCTGTTCCGCTCCCGCATCGAGTGAGCGCCATGTCCTACGCAAAGATCGTGTCATTCCTTCTGATCTCGACTGTGGCCGCTTGTGCAGCAGGGCCTGCTTACAAGCGCCCACGAGTGTCCTTTGACGAGCACTGGGTGGAAACGGCGCAGACCGGCCCGGTCGATGCGACATGGTGGCGTTCGCTCAATGATCCGTTACTGAGTGAACTGGTCGATCAGGCGGTTGCAGGCAATCTGGACCTCGCGCGGGCCGAGGCGCGCTTGCGCGAGGCGCGTGCCAACCGAGATGCGGCGGCTGGCCGACAGCTGCCGCAGGTCGATGCGGATGGATCGGCTGCTCGGGAGCGCGTTAGTAAGAACGGGCAGATTCCGATCAACCGGATTCCCGGTTTCAAGCGCGATGTCTGGCTCTATCAGGTTGGATTCGATGCTTCCTGGGAGATCGACTTATGGGGTCACCAGTCACGGTCTGTTCAGGCCGCAACTGCCCGCGCCGAGGTGGCGCGTGATGCGCATCGCGCTACCCAGGTGCAGGTGGTCGCAGAAGTCGTCCGTTGCTATGTTGATCTTCGCAGTGCGCAGGAGCAGTTGCAAAGTGTCGAGTCGGATGCGAAAGCTCAGGAGAGCATTGCGGCGCTCGTGAATGACCGCTACCAGAAAGGAGAGTCCTCGCGCTTCGATTTTGTACGAGCGGATGCGCAGGCCCGTACGACACGGGCTGCGGTTCCGGCTTTGGAGGCGGCAGCGCGAGCGGCTGCCTATGAGCTCGCCGTTCTTACGGGGCAGCCACCTGAGACGCTGGTACCGCGACTGCTCGTGCCGGCAACTGTTCCGCAAAGCCCCGCGACCGTAAGCGCAGGCCTTCGCTCAGATCTGTTGCGCCGACGACCTGACATACTTCAGGCGGAGCGGCAGCTTGCTGCCGCGACCGCAGACGTGGGTGTTGCAACAGCCGACCTCTTTCCACGCGTTTCGTTGCTTGGCTCGGTCGGCCAGCAAGCACAAAACGGGGGAGATCTCCTCACGGGCGCAAGCAATCAATTTACCGTGGGGCCCAGTCTGCATTGGCCTATCTTCGCCGGTGGCGCGCTGCGCGCAAATATTCGTGCAGCAAATGCCCGCGCGGATGCAGCAGCAACCACTTATGAGAGTGCAGTGTTGAGCGCACTCAGTGATAGTGAGACGGCAATCAATCGGTTCGCCGCTGCACAACGCACTCAGCGCGATCGCGATGTCGCGCGCCGGCAGTCGGAGGAGTCGGTGACACTCGCTCGGGAGCGGTATCGTGCCGGCGAGGATGATCTGATCGTGCTGCTGCAGGCTCAATCTGCCTTTACCGCCGCGGAACAGCAAAGTATCGCCGCCAGGGCCGCCACCTCGAGTGCAATGGCCTCCCTTTATAAGGCTCTGGGTGGAGGCTGGGAAAATTAACGATCCCGATGCCCCGGCGGCAACCGCTGACGCCTTCGAGTATTCGCTGGGTGCATCAAGAGACTCGTATCGAGCGTGGCTACTTGCGGGTGTACGAGCCCATCCGCCGAGGTGGGCCGGTCACCGGATCCTTTTGCACTTCGACCCGCAGGTGCCGCACGCCGGTACTGTCAGGGTCGTCATCGCCGCCCATGTTGAATTCGCTCATCCGCAGCTCTTCCAACGTGTCTTCCAGTGACACGCCGCCGGGAGATGACTTGCGGACCGGCACCGCTGCCTTCCCTGCGGCCGCACGTTCCTGGACACGGTTAGATGAGTGGGAGTTGACTGCGCTCGATGGTTCAATGATTGGTTGAACGTTGCCCACTCGTCCGACTTCGAGAATCCGCAGCGCCTGGGTGTTGCTCATCAGGTCAGGTTGCGCCGCAGGGGCCTCGCTCACGAACGCTTGCGGATAAACCTTCTTCAGCGTAGCGAGCCACTTATCCGCTTCCGCGAAGCTCGCGAAGTATCCCATGAGAAGCCGGTACTGGCGGCGGCCATCTTCCTGATAGTGGTTCAGGAAAAAGCTGAATCGCGTGAGTCGTGGCGCTCGCGGTTGGGGAATGGTCATTGGCGCCGCCAGCGAGCACAGATTAATGACCCAGTGTCGGGTGTGTTGCTCTGATTCCTGATCCATGTTGACCGCCTCACTCGCAACCGAGGTGCTCATCCGCTCACATCCGCAGATCACCTGTGGCTTCGTATATGAGACTAAAGGTCCACTCATGGCAACCTGTCGGCTATTGGCGCCGCTCAGCATGGCACCCGAAGTCGCGAGTTGCGAACTGCTTCACAGCAAATTCCATGTGCCTGACCGTAGATCGAACCCGTCACTGTGCCGAATGGCAAGTAATTGTCCGCTATTTCGCCGCTTTTGGTTTCGACACAACATGCTTGGCGAAATTGTCCAATATGGCCTGCCAGCCCTGCCGTTGTTGTTCCTCCGGATGTGTCGTCTCCGCATCAAACGTGACACGCACCACGACTCCGTTCGTTGCCGGCAAGAACTCGACGACGCCGACGCGGTCGCCGAAGACATACTCGATCAGCTCGTTCGGCACGACTTTGGTGTACGTTCCGGCGAAATCGAAACCAAAGCTGCCGTCCTTGGCTTCCATGCGCGATGAGAATTGTCCACCCACGCGCAAATCGACGGTGGATGCGGTCGTGTGCCAATCGTCCGATGCGGTGTTCCACTGCTTGATGTCCTCTGGCGTGGTGTAAGCGCTCCAGACTTTGGCAACCGGCGCATCGACGAAGGTTTCAACAGTTATTTTCACGAGTTGGCTCCATTGAGTTTTTGGGGCAGAATCTACGCTGCCTGTTGCTTGCGGGCCCGATAGTTGCGGGTTTTATCCCGGTTGCCACAGAGAGCCGAGGAACACCAGCGCCGATTGCCCGGCTTCGATCTGTCGTAAAAGACCCAGTGGCATTCCTCCGAGGCGCACATCTTCAGTCGATCCAAACTGTCCGCATCCTCGAGTGCGTGCAATTCGACGAGCACTCGCGCAAGGCCGCTCACTCCGGAAGCGGGCTCGAGCCTGAGCACACCTTCTTCGCCACCTACCAGGACCAGCGGATAAGGTTGAGCCGCTGCTGACAACCGCTGCATGGTTTCCGTCGCTCCGCGTCGGGATCCGGGGTTGAGCGCGAGCAAATCACGGATGCTCTGACGAAGCTCGAGCGCGGCCCGGAATGCACTGGGTGTCATCCGCTCTTTCTCCTGCCACAACCTGCGTTCCTGCAGCCAACTCTCGAGCTGCGCGGGGGCGGCAAGCTCGTCGCGCGGTTCATGGGGACTGCCATGCTCCTCGAAACGCCGCAGATCCAGCGAATTGACGAATTCGTACAGCAGCGCCAGCGACGGCGGTACCGGATATTTTTTCGCAAGCCTCATGCGACACGAGCATAGCCGTTTTGGTGGTTGACGCAACAGACACCAACTATTACTGTTTGCAGGTGTTAAGTGATTTCGCTGCACAGCTGAGGTAACCGCTATGACTCACCTTCAAATTTCCACTGAAGAGATCTCCTACCGGAAGTATGTTGATGTTCACGGCGTTCCAATGGCTTATGTTGATGTTGGTACGGGCGATCCGATCGTGTTGCTGCACGGCACCCCCACGCCGTCCTATTTGTGGCGGAACATCATTCCGCACCTGCTCCCGTTTGGTCGTTGTCTCGCTCCCGATTATGTTGGTATGGGTAATTCGGGTGCCGCGCCGGACGGGGCCTACCGGTTTGTCGATCACCAGCGTTATCTCGAGGGATGGTTTGAGGCACTCGGGATCAACCGCGATGTCATTCTGGTCGTGCACGATTGGGGCTCCGCGCTGGGCTTTGCATGGGCGCAACGCCACCCCGAGCGGGTCAAGGCAATCGTCTACATGGAAGCGATCGTCAGGCCGTTTGCCTCCTGGGATGAGTGGCCCGAGGCGACCCGCGCATTCTTCCAGGCTCAGCGGACCGGCGCGGGTGAGGATCTGATCCTGCAGAAGAACCTGTTCATCGAATACCTTCTGCCCCTACGCCACATCCCGCCGGAGACGCTGGAGGTCTATCGGCGCTACTTTCGCATCCCCGGCCCGTCGCGCCTGCCGATGCTCGCCTGGACACGGGATCTGCCCATAGAAGGTGAGCCGCAGGATGTCGTTCACATCGTGGATTCCTACGCACGCTGGTTGTCGCAGAGCGCCGTCCCGAAACTGTTCATCGATGCCGAGCCGGGCGGTTTTCTGATCGGCGCCCAGCGTGAATTCTGCCGCGCCTGGCCAAACCAACAAATCGCTCAGGTGCGAGGTTCGCATTTCCTCCAGGAAGAGGACCCCGAGGCGGTGGGCTCCGCCACGGCGCGCTTCGTTGCGAACCTGCTTGCATCGGGAGGCGGGTCATGACCCGCCTCACCGTTCAGGCGACGTGCTTCTCCGCCTGGATGAGCCCGCGGATATAACCGAAGGCAAAAGCGAAGTTTTCCTGCGACTCCGCATCCGGCGCGCCCCCTTTGATGATGGGGACGTGGTCCGGCATCAACAGGCCGCTGTAACCGACCTCGCGATAAACCTTCAGCGCCTCGACGAAGTCAACGTCGCCCTCGTCCGGAAACACTTCCATGAAGTCGTCGCGGTGGCCGCGGATGTTGCGGAAGTGGACGTTGAAAATCTTGTTCTGCCGGCCGAAATGGCGGATCACATCGAAGATCTGGGTGCCGGGATCGGCGAGGTCTTCCGAGACCGTGCCCTGGCAGAAGTTCAGGCCGTGATACGGGCTTTCGTGGATCGATACGAATTTCTTCAGTCCGTCCACCGTCCCCAACACGCGATCGACGCCCCGATAGCCTTCTGGGGGCATGCCGGGATCCTGCGGATGGCAGGCGATGCGCACCTTGTATTCGTTGGCCACTGGCACAACGCGCTCGAGGAAATAGGTGATGCGCTCCCAGAAGGCGTCCGCATTCACCACGCCGGCACGAGTCAATGGTTGGTTTGGGGGCGCGTCTTTCAAGCGCCAGGTCGCGTACATCGCATCCCCCCTGCCGGGCGTTCTGCCGCTGCGGACTACGCCCAGGATGCTCATGTTGTATTTGATCCCCGGCACCCCGGCGGCGGCACAGGCACGGATGTGATTCTGGAACGCCTCGATGTCGCGGTCCCGTTGCGGGCTCTGCGCGAGCATGATCGAAGGATTGGGCTCGCGATCGATGAGTGACGAGGTGAGCAACACGCTGTCGGTCAGGTCGAGCGTCATGCGGTGCTTTTCGACCCTCTCGCGCAGTTGCTTCATCTCATCGGCATTCGCATAGAGACGCTTGGGGTCGGCGACGTCGGCGCCGGCGCAGATGCCCTCCACGCCATAGCGGGCCAGAGATGCCAGACGCTCGTCGGTGGCTTTGGTGCGCCCCATCTGATGACCGAGCCGCGCTTTCAACGGCGGCAGGCCGGAAGTGGCAGAAGAGGGCGAAGCGCTTGCTCCGTGAGCTTCGGGAACAAGCGAGCTCTGCGCGGCGAATGCAACGGCGCCCGCGCCTGACAAGGAGAAAAAGTGACGACGATCCATGACAGCTCCCTACAGATTCACATGCACGCCCAGGCGGTAGAACCGGCCGATGGGGTCGTAGTTGTTCAGAGTGCTCGAGGTGAAGTTAGGTGGCAGAACGTTGAAGACGTCCGTGACGTTCAGATAGAGCTGCACGCCGGCAGCGCCGGGCATGGGCAGGTCGTAGGCCAGGTTCATGTCGATGGGCGTCTGGCCGCCGATCTTTTTCTGCGGGAGGTCCGCTGCTGCCGTGGTCTTGTCGTAGTACCCCCAGCCGCTGTAGCGCGCCTGGATGAAGTAGGTCCAGGGGGCGTTCGTGTACTGCATCTGCGCGGTAATACGTGTAGTGGGATGGTCGAGCTCGCCCGCCAGGTTGACCGTCGTGACACCAAGAGTCTGGGTCTCGAACTTTGACACGTAGTTAGCCAGGGCACGGAAGCTGATATCGCCGTTCAGGCTCGAGCTGAGGTTGTTGAGAGCGAAACGATAGCTGCTCTCGATATCAACACCCGTCGTTACGAGTGACTGCACGTTTTGCGGGCTGTTGATGACGGCAAACAGGTTGCCTGCCGGATCACGCAGGATGTCGGCGCAGTCGGCAGCATTTCCCAGGCTGCACTGGCGGACGATTTCCTGGCCACTGACTGAGACGATCGCACTGTCGATGGCGATGTGATAGGCGTCGATCGAGGTCTGCCACTCAGGGATCCAGCGCGGCTGCAACACGAGGCCGATGGTCGTGGTGTTGGCCACTTCCGGCTTCAGGTTGGGATTGCCGGCCGTGTAGACCAGCGCCTGCGCGTTGACCACTGTCGGTCCCGTGGGATAGTCGATGATGCTGTTGTGGTTGGCGACCGCGCCGGAATACAGCTCTGTCAGGTTCGGAGCGCGCTCGTCGCGCGAGCGGGTGGCGCGCACCCTGATGTCATCGGTCATGGTCCATGACAGCGCGGCCTTCCAGGTAAGAGCGTTGCCGCTCGTGCTGTATTTCGTGAGACGGACCGCGCCGTTGAAATCCAGGCTCTTGACGAAGGGGAGTTCCTTCAGCAAGGGGGCCACCGTTTCGACGTAACCCTCCGTGGCATGGAAGGATCCGGCCTGGGCCTGATAGTTACCGACACGGAACGGTCCTGGCACACCGGACGCCGTGTTGATGATCGAGCCATCGGGAGAAACCGTCTGGTTGATGGATTCCTTTCGCCACTCGACGCCCGTCGCGACGGAGACGGGGCCTGCCCAGATGGAGAACGGCTCGCCGTTGAAGTTGACGGCGGCGTTGTCCTGTTTGACCTTCGCATGCAGCCAGTCCGTGCCGGTCAGGTAGGCGAGCTGCGCCGCCGTCACATTGTTGGCGCCTGTACCGTCAGCAGGAGGTGCGACGCCGGCGTTACCCATTACGTTGAATGGCTGGCATCCGTTGGTCGGGTTGGTGAGAGTAGAGCGACAGACGATCTGCCCATTAGCCGGATTCACCACGGCATCCGCGGCGAGCGTCATGTTGTTCAGGTTCTCGTCGTAGTTGGCGATGGTTTTGTTACGGTTCTCACCATGCTCGTAGTGAGCGTCCCAGGTCCAGCTGCCCAGCTTTCCTTCGAGTCCTGCAACACCGCGGGTCGTCTGGTTGAGATTCTCGATCCAGCTGCGGGGCAGGTCGGCGAAATACTTGTTCAATGTGAGTGATTTGACGCCCTTGGCCGCCATCGCCGTACGCAATGAGTCGGACAGATAGGCGTTGTCCGACTTGATAGTCAGTGCCGTCGCGCCCAGGTTCTGGTCGTAGGAGCCGACCTGGTACTGGTAATTCGATTCGCCGTAGTTGCCTTCGAGATAGCCTGTCACGTTGTCGGTGAACTTCCAGCTCGGACGCGCATACAGGACATTCCGGATGACCGGCGCCGCCAAGGGTAGAAACTGCGGCTTGATGCCGTCGCCACCGACCATGGTGGTACTGCTCACCAGGGAACCATAGTTGAAGGGGATCGGATTGCCGTCATTATCGAACGTCGTACCCTTGAAGGAGCCCGGCGAGGAGATGATCCCTGTGAAGTTGGCCTGCGATGAGCGCACGTCACAAGCAAATGTGCGCAAAGTCGCGCCTCCGGGGTTGTTGATGACCGCGCAGCTACGTTGCCCCAGAGGCCGGTCCAGCCAGGTGTAGATACCAGCGCTCTTGTAATGCTCGCCACTGAACAGCAGGTGCCCCTTGCCATCCGCGAAGGGCGTGCCGAAGGCGACGGAAACGGTCGACTCCTTGTCATCGCTGAAAGTCGAGACACCGCCCTGGGCCGTGGCCTTGAAGCCTTTGAAATTCTTATCGAGGATGAAGTTGACAACACCGGACACGGCATCCGATCCATACGCCGCGGAGGCGCCGCCCGTCACGATCTCCGTACGCTCCATGAGGGCCATCGGAAACATGCTGATATCGACGGTGCCGTTGCCCGTAGTGGGCACGAAGCGCTTGCCATCGAGCAGGACCAGAGTGTTGTTGCCACCCAGGTTGCGCAGATTGAGGAAACTGCCGCCGGCTCCTGCGGAGCCGTTCGATCCGCGCGGGCCCGTCGAGAAGGCCAGGACAGGCAACTGGCGCAAGGCGTCCACCGGTCCGCCCGGATTGGCCTGGGCGAGCTGAGCCGAGCTCAGTGTCGTCAATGGCGTTGGTGCGTCAAACCCGGCGCGCATGATGCGCGTGCCGGTGATCGTAACCTCCTCGACCTCCGGTGGCGGAGTCGTGGCCGCTGGAGAAGGATTGGCGTTTTGTGCGTGAGCGCCGACGGCACCGAGCATCGCCAGGCCAAAAACAGGAAATCCAACATGCAAACGCCTCATAGTTTCCCCCTCGCCGCAAAATTTCGCTTTAGTGTGTTCGGTCGGTCGCGATCTCGGGACGCTCCGGCGCTCGAAGCACGAGACGTTTGATCGGGCCGACGATGATGACGAAACTCAGCAACGCCACGATGGAGTGGCCGAACATGAATACGAGGGCGGCGTCGAACGACTGTGTTGCGCTCACCAGATATCCGATGATCAAAGGTGTTGCGATACCGGAAGCGTTGCCAAAGGTGTTGAAAATGCTTCCGGCCAATCCAGTCACCTCACGCGGCGCCACGTCGGAGAGCACCGCCCATCCAAGGGAAGCGATTCCCTTGCCGAAGAAGGCAATCGACATGAATGTCAGGACCAGGGCCTGTGAGTGCGTGAGATTGCACGCCAGGATGATTCCGGAGATGACGAGGCCCAACACGATGGGCAGCTTGCGCGCCACCGTGAGGGGCTTGCCCCGTTTGAGGAGCAGATCCGAAACCAGGCCGCCGAGTATGCCGCCCACCCAACCGCACAACGCAGGTCCCGCGGCGGCAAATCCCGCCTGCATCAGCGTCAGGCCCCGGGCCTTCACCAGGTAGATCGGGAACCAGGTGGTGTAAAAGTAGGTGAGGGCCGTGATGCAATATTGGCCGAGATAAATACCCAGCAGCATCCGGTTGGTCAGAAGTTGGCTCAGCGTGTGCCAACTGAAGGGTGGTTTGTTCCTGGTGGCGACGGCGTCATCCAAATGAACCAGCGCGCCACCGCTTTGCAGATAGTCGAATTCAGCTTTACTCACGTGTTTGTGGCGCGTCGGGGCGTCGATGACGCACGCGAACAGGCCGGCCCCCGCCAGGGCCAACGCGCCCATCACCAGAAACACCACCCGCCAGCCGTAACTCTGCGTCAGCCAGCCCATGAGCGGCCCGAAGATCACCAGGGAGAAATACTGCGCCGAGTTGAAGATGGCGGAACTCCGAATGCGCTCGGAGTTCGGGAACCAGTTGGCCACGATTCGGGCGTTGCCCGGGAAAGACGGGGCCTCCGCGAGTCCGAGCAGAAAGCGCAACACGAACAGCCCGCCGATCACCGGCAGGAATGTCAGGGAGCCGACGCCGGCCTGGGCTGCCGTGAAAACCGCCCACAGGACGATGGACCAGAGATAGACCGTCTTCGAACCGAATCGATCCAACAGCGCGCCACCCGGAATCTGGCCGATCACATACGACCAGGCGAAGGCGGAAAAGAGATACCCCATCTGCAGCGGGGACACTCCCAGTTCCTGCGACAGGGGCTCGCCGGCGATGGAGAGCGTCGCGCGGCTCGCATAGTTGATGGTGGTGAGTAGGAAGAGAGTACCGATAACCCAGTACCTGACATGTCCCGCCGCGGGTTGTGTTGGAATCGCGGCGGTCATGATCAACCGGCGCCGCCCTGGCTGGGTTCGCACGTCTGAGTCCGGGCAATGAGGGACTTCAGCTCTTCGAGCTCTGCCGCCGTCAGATCGGTGAGTGGCGGACGGACAGGTCCCGCATGGCGGCCCACGGCCGTCATGCCGGCTTTGACGATCGACACGGCGTAGCCGCGGCCACGGTTACGGAGCGAGATGTAGGGAAGCACGAATTGAGTGAACTCCCGGACCACGGTCGCACGATCGCGCGCGCGCACCGCCCGGTAGAACTTCAGCGCCCAGTCGGGCATGAAGTTGAAGATAGCGGACGAATACGTGGAGACGCCCATCTCCAGATAGGGCATGGCGAACGTTTCCGCCGTGGGCAGTCCGCCAATGTAGGTCAGTCGATCACCGAGTCGCGCGTACACCCGCATCATGAGCTCGATGTCGCCGACACCGTCCTTGAAGCCCACCAGGTTCGGGCACTGTTGGCACAACTGCGCGAGCGTCTCTTCGTTGACTATCGAGTCGTCGCGGTTGTAGACGATCACGCCCAGCGAGGTGGCGGCACAGACCGCCTTGATATGCGCTGCTAATCCTTCCTGCGAGGGGATTGTCAGGTAGGGAGGAAGTAGCAGGATGCCGTCGGCGCCCGCGGCTTGCGCCGAACGCGCCATTTCGGTGGCGATGGCGGTTCCATATCCACAACCCGCGACAACAGGGGCGCGTCCCCGCGTCTCGGTAACAGCGGCGCGACAGACGATCTCCACTTCCTGTGGCGTGAGAGAAAAGAATTCGCCGGTTCCACCCGCCGCAAACAGGCCCGCGATGCCGTGTTGAAGCAACCAGTCACAATGCTCGCGATAACGGGGCTCGTCGAAGCTGAAGTTGGGTCGGAATGGCGTGACCGGAAAGGACAACAGTCCCCCGCCGACGCTGGCCGCCATTTCGGTCGGTGTCATTTTGCTCATCGGAACCGGTAGCATCCATGTTGGGTTGCGTGGTTCGGGATGATAGCAACGCTGCAGGCGGGGTCTAACTCAAAGGCGCGATGGATCGATGCTGGAATTGAATCGATCGCCCGCGCGCGTCAGCGCAGGAGGCACGGACGCTTCGGATCGAAAGTCCAGCCCGGGATGAGGTAGCGCATCGCCGTAGCGTCGTCGCGTGCTCCGAGGCCATGGCGCTGATAGAGGTCATGAGCGGCGTTCAATGCCTCAGAGTCGATCTCGACGCCCAACCCGGGACGTTCTGGCACCGAGACCCGGCCGTTTGTAATCTGTAATGGCTCGCGCGTCAGCCGTTGTCCGTCCTGCCAGATCCAGTGCGTGTCGATTGCCGTGATGCGCCCCGGAGCTGCCGCGGCCACGTGGGTAAACATGGCGAGCGAGATGTCGAAATGATTGTTTGAGTGGGATCCCCAGGTGAGCCCCCAGTGCTCGCACAGTTGCGCGACCCGCACCGATCCCTGTAGCGTCCAGAAATGTGGGTCGGCGAGAGGAATGTCGACCGCCTGCAGCCGGATGGCATGTCCGAGCTGGCGCCAGTCCGTGGCGATCATGTTGGTGGCCGTTGGCAGTCCGGTGGCCTGGCGAAACTCGCCCATGATCTCTCGACCGGAGTAGCCGTCTTCAGCGCCGCAGGGGTCCTCGGCATAGGCCAACACGTGGCCCATGCCTTTACATAGTCGGATCGCTTCGTTTAAAGACCACGCGCCGTTCGGGTCCAAAGTGATGCGCGCGTTGGGAAAGCGCTGTGCCAGTGCCGTGACCGCATCCATCTCCTGCGGACCCGCGAGTACACCGCCTTTCAGCTTGAAGTCATTGAAACCGTAGCGCGCGTGGGCGGCCTCTGCGAGGCGCACGATGGCCGCGGTTGTCAGTGCCTCCTCGTGACGCAGACGACTCCAGTCATCACCGGTGCTGCTCTCATCTAGATAGGGAAGGTTGGTTTTCCGGCGATCGCCGACATAAAACAGATAGCCCAGCATCTCGACCGAGTCGCGCTGTTGGCCGTTGCCGAGAAGCGCGGCAACGGGCACGCCCAGATGCTGTCCCATGAGATCGAGCAGGGCCGCCTCTACCGCCGTCACCGCATGAATCGCGATCCGCAGATCGAAGGTCTGCGCTCCGCGGCCACCGGTGTCCCGCTCGCCAAACTGCGCACGCATGGCTGTCAAAAGCGCGTTGTACGCGCCAATGGGTCGGTCGAGAAGGAGGGCTCGGGACTCCTCCAGAGTCTGTCGGATCTTCTCGCCGCCAGGGACCTCGCCGACACCAACGTGTCCCGAGCTGTCCTCGATCAGAACGACATTGCGGGTGAAGAACGGGGCATGTGCGCCGCTCAGGTTCAACAACATGCTGTCGTGCCCGGCAACCGGGACCACCGTGACTGCGGTGACGCGGGGGGTATCGTGGTGGATTGCGCTCTCACCGGCGGTTGAGTGTTTCATGCGGGGCCTCCTTCTGCGCACCCTTCCGGAGCAGGTTCATGCGGACCGAAGCACCGCGTCCAATCCCAAGTGCGGATGGTTCGATGCTAAAATTGAATCCGAGACTCTGCCACCCTTGTGGCGTAAATCGTGGCCGCGGAAACCGCGGCCGGACGCGTACCGATGTTCGAGTTCAGCCAGCTGCGCTGCTTCGTCGCCGTTGCCGAGGAATTACACTTCGGCCGCGCGGCCGCGCGACTGCATATGACACAGCCGCCGCTGAGCCGTCAGATTCAACTGCTCGAGCACCACCTCGGCGCCCAACTGCTGGAACGGAGTAGTCGGAATGTGCGACTGACCCGCGCGGGACGCGGATTTCTGCCGGAAGCCCGGACCATTCTGCGACTGGCGGAGAGCGCTTCCCTGGCCGCGCAACGTGTGGCCAGCGGCGACTCCGGCTCGCTCTCGATTGGTTTCACGGCTTCGTCCGGCTACCGCTTCCTTCCGGAGCTGGTCGTCATGTGTCGCGCGAATCTGCCGAATGTCGATCTGACGCTGAAGGAAATGGTGACCATGGAGCAGGTGGACGCACTCGCTTCCGATCGTCTCGACCTCGCGCTGCTGCGGCCTCATTCGGCGACCGCCGACTTTGAATTGCGCTGTGTTGCACGTGAGTCGCTGGTTGTGGCACTTCCTGAGACTCACCCGTTGGCGAGCGGCCGGCCGCCGCAACTCGCGGATTTCAACCACGCGCCTGTTGTCATGTACTCGCCTGTCGAAGCGCGTTACTTTCACGATCTGGTTGCCCGCACGTTCTCCCGCGCGGGGGTTCACCCTCAATACACTCAGTATGTGAGCCAGATTCATTCCATTCTGGCGTTGGTGCGGGCCGGGTTCGGCGCGGCATTGATTCCTGAAGCCGCCACGAGCCTTCATTTTGAAGGCGTCGTCATTCGGCCTGTCCACAAGATCAAACCCGCGCGACCGGTCGAGCTGTTCATGGCCTGGAAGGGTGACAACGACAACCCCGCGCTGGCCAGCCTGCTCGACTATTACCGCCGTTCGGGAGGCGCCCGCTGAAGGCTGCCGGACCGTTCACCGCTTCGGTGGTGAACCGGCCAATACGATGCTGTGCTCGTTCTCGGTTATGTTGACACCGGCCAGCGGTCCGAGCGCCTGCAACCAGGCTCGAATGCCGTCGACCTTGACCGTGCCGGTGATGCGCACACCAGCGACATCGGTGGCGGCGAGCGCAATGGGTTTTGCCGAGTAGCGATTGAGATCGGCGACGACACTCATCAGGCTCTCATCAATGAACACCTTGCGTCCCGTGCGCCAACTGGTGACTTCGTCGGCATTGACGTGGCGGGTTTGATCCAACTTGCCACCCAGAGCGAGCGACACCTGATCGCCCGGATGCAAGTGCACCGGCCGATCCTCCGTCCCGTCCGGCGGCCGCACCTCCACGAGACCGTCGACAACGGTGACCGTTGTGCCTTCCGGCCCGCGGTGTACATCGAAAGCCGTGCCGACTGCACGCGCGAGACCTTCGGCAGAAGCCACGACGAATGGCCGCGCGGCATTTTTTTTCACTCGGAACAGTGCCTCGCCTTCGGTCAGAAAGACCTCGCGTTTATCCGGAGAGAAACTGGTACGAATCGACGTGGCGCCACCGATGACGACCTCGCTCCCATCCTGCAGAGTAATCGTGCGTACCTGGCCGACCATCGTCGTGTATTCAATGGATCGAGGCGCATTGTGGGACGACCACGAGAGAAAGAACCAGGCCGCGATTGAGGCGAGCGCCAATGCCGCTGCGGCGGCGAGCCAGTGGTTGCGGATCGGCCATGACCGCTCGAAGCCGATCTGGTCGAGCATCGCTCGTTCATCCGAAACAGAGGACCATGCGCGCCAGTAGGCTTCGACCCGATCGAACGCCGCTTGGTTTTCGAGGCACTGACGCTGCCAGCGCAGACCTTCCTGGATCTCCTCCGGCGTGACGTCCGCGTCCCGCAAGCGCAAATACCAATAAGCCGCCTTCTCATCCCGCGCCGTCGGATAGTTCATTCCCAGCCCTCCATGCGTTCTAACCGCGCGGCGCAGTAGGCCACTGCCTTGATGACGTACTTGCGCACCATGCTCTCGGTCACTCCCATCCGGCGCGCGATATCGGCGTACTCCATGTGTTCGAGTTTGTAGCTGATGAATGCTCCCCGACAGCGGCGCGGCAGCTCATTAACGAGTGACATCAGCAGCTTCAGACGCTGCTGCCCCTGCGCGTGCCGGTCCGGGCCCGGCTGCTCGTCAGGCAACTCGTTGGTTTCGATCCGTGCGAAATCACCGTCGGCCGCATGGCGTCGCTCACGGATTAAATCGATCGCTACGTTGCGCGCGGAGACATAGAGCAGCGAGACGAGGTTGTCGTCCTGCAATGAGTCTGCTCGCTGTAACAGACGGGTGAACACGATCTGCAAGGCGTCACTTGCGTCCGCCTCGGAACCCAGCCGTATTTTCAGGAACCGCAGCAGGTCGCGTTGGTGCTCGCGAAACAGCGACTCGAGTTGCGCGCCTACGGACCCGTCGGCGCTACGGCGCGGGCCGAGCGTAACCACGACGCCGCATTCAGGCGGCGACGGGACAGGCAGCAACTTCTTCGATCTCATGTAGTTAGAACGTGGCAAGGGCGCCGATTGGGAATGCTCGCCCGATCTTTTTATTCCCAAACCACCGCGATCATACGTTCTTCTTTCGGACAACGATAAACAGGGGGAGCCAATGAGGCTATCGCGTCCGGTGGGCACATTGCGTGCAGGTAATGGTTTTGGTCTAAATTTCAATAGGTTAGCGGCACCGCCAGTCTTTGCGGCCGCTTTTGCTCTAGCCGCGCCGGTCTACGGTGCGCCGGTTTCGAGCCAGAGCTCGACTCAATCGAGCGCGGTGCATTTCAGCATCCCGCCCTCGGACTTGCAGACGGCACTTCTACAGCTCGCCTCTCAGGCGGACGTGCAGGTTGTTGCGAACGCGGAAGACACGCGCGGACTGTCGACGAAAGGTCTCTCCGGCAATTTCAGCATCCAGGAAGCGCTGACGCGCCTGCTGGAGGGCTCAGGACTGCAATACAAGCTCGATTCCGCCGGGACGATCACCGTCATGCACGCGCCCGCGGCACAAATGCATCAGAGTGCTGTGCAAGACGCGCCCGGGACGGCATCGCCCCATCGGGCCGCGTCTGAGCCCGAGACCCTGGAAGAGGTCGTCGTCACGTCACAGAAGCGGGTGGAGCGCTTGCAGGATGTGCCACTCGCAGTCACTGCTATCTCAGGCGAGTCGCTGTCCGAGGCAGGCATCAATGACACGTCGAGGCTGTCGAGCCTGACCCCGTCGCTTACCTTCACCGAAGGCGCGCAACCTAACAACAGGAACTTCCGCATTCGTGGCATCGGCACGGCCGTGTTTGGTCAGGGATTCGAGCCCTCGGTTTCCGTGGTCGTGGACGGTGTCGTATTGGCGCGCGCCTCCCAGGGATTCACGGATCTCGCAGACATCGAGCGCGTCGAGGTCCTGCGCGGGCCGCAGGGAACCCTCTTCGGCAAGAACGCCACGGGCGGCGTCATCAACGTCGTGACCAAGCGGCCTTCTTCCGAATTCCAGGCCACCACGGACATTACCGTGGCCGAGGAGCAGGAATATCGGGTTCGTACCTCGGTCTCGGGTCCACTGGCAGATACGTTGAGCGCGCGACTCTCCGGTTACTACAATAACGTCGGGGGAACGATCCACAACGTCACTTACGATCGGGACGTGAACGGCCACCGGGATCTCGGTGCGCGCGGCAAGCTGCTGTGGGATCCCACCGATCAGCTCGATCTGCTGTTTACGGGCGAGTATCACAAGACCGACGCGACTTGTTGCTCGAGTCAGTATGTTCTCGTCGTCAACCCGGTGTTGCAGCAGGTGCTCGCGCCCGTGACGGCCAGCTGGAATAACCGCCAGGAGCAGGAGAATACCCTCACCTATGCGAATTCAGACGCATGGACTGCCTCCGTCGAAGGCAATCTCAAGTTGGATTCGCTGACAATCACCTCGCTCTCGGCATATCAGGATTTCTCCGTCATCAACAATCAGCCCATCGATCGGCTGAACACGCCCGTGCCACTGTACCTGCCGGCCACGAATGGCGCGTTCGACATCAACGGCGGCACCGTCGACCTGCACCAGTTCACGGAGGAATTGCGCGTCACTTCGCCGAGCTCGAAAACATTCAGCTACGTGGCCGGGCTGTATTTCCTGGACATGGATCTGGCCCGCACATTCCAACGCCGCTCAGGCGGTTGTGCTCCGGGAGGAAACCCCGCAGCGTTCGGTCAGCCGTGCGTCGTGCCGTTGTACCGTTCGCAAGGTGGCTTCAATTCGTCGCTCAACACGAAGAACACCGCGATTTTCGGGCAGACGGATTTCGCGCTCGTTGGCAATCTATCCGGACTTCTCGGGGCACGCGCCCAGTACGAAGAGATCGGCTATGAGGGCACCCGAGGCGACGTGCGCCTCGTGCCAGGGGATCTCCCGCTGGTGGGTATTACCCCCTCCTCAGGCAGCGGCAGGAGCTATTACACGGCGGCCACCGGCAAAGTCGGACTCAAATATGAGTTCAGCACGGAGTCCCAGACGTATCTGACCTGGTCAACCGGCTACAAGGGCGCGGGATATGAAACGGAGTTCACCGCGGACTTTGCGAATCAGGATCCCGTCAAGCCCGAAAGGGCGAAGGCCTGGGAGCTCGGCTATAAGGCGCAGATGTTCGACGGCAAGCTGACACTGAACACGGCGTTGTTTCACGCAAAGTACCATGATCTGCAGGTGCAGGCGAATCGCGGCGATGCCGCTCTCGGCCTCGTCCGTTTCGTCACGACCAACGCGGGCGATTCTACGACGCAAGGCGTGGAGATCGAGCTCACCTCGCGGCCATTCACGGGCTTCGCACTGAGTGGTGGCGCGAGTTATGTCGACACGAGCGTCGACATCAATGGTCTGGCCTGTCCTCTGTCTGACCAGGCGGCGGCTCCAGTCCTCATAGGCGCCGCTCCGATCAACACGTGTTATCGCCCGAGCGCGAGCGCAACTCCCATCCAGAACGTGCGTGGCGGCACCCTGCCGAACGCGCCCACGTGGAAAGGCAATCTGACAGCACGCTACGACTTCAACCTGCCCGGCACGAATTTCCGCAGTTTCGTGCAACTCGCGGGCAACTCGCAGTCGAAAATCAACTTCGTGCTCGAGCAGGACCCGCTCACCGTGCAGAAGGCGTATACAACGGTTGATGCCAGCATCGGTTTCTCCGATCAGAACGAACGTTATCGCTTGAGCTTTTTCGTCCGGAATCTGTTTGACGAGCACTACGTGACGCTGCTTGCACGCTCGTCCACGCTGTCTACCGCGACGGTTACCCCGAATCAGCTCACGGGCAACATTCCGAAGGAGGCCAATCGGTATTTCGGCGCCACTCTTGGGATTTCGTTCTGACATGGAGCGTCGGCGCTTTCTTGGACACAGCGCCCTGGCCCTCGCGGGCGCTTGCACCGGTGCATGGACGCATGCCGGCGGCAAGCGCCCGCCCAATTTCATCATTGTGTTGTGCGATGACCTCGGGTACGGAGACATTGGCGCATTCGGTTCGAAGCGGGTGCGCACGCCCAACATCGACCGGATGGCGCGCGAAGGCACGGTGTTGACCGATTACTATGCGGCGGCCAATTTGTGCACTCCGTCGCGTGCGGGCCTGCTGACCGGGCGGTATCCCGTCCGCACCGGGCTCGCGTATGAGGTCATCATGCAGACTGACACGCGCGGCTTGCCGCAGTCGGAGGTCACCATCGCCGAAGCACTGAAGCCGGACTATGCAACCGCGCTCATCGGCAAATGGCATCTCGGTCACATCGCGCCATACTGGCCGCCGACCACGCAGGGCTTTGATCTGTTCTTCGGCTTGCCGTACAGCCATGACATGAAGCCGCTCTCTCTATATGAAAGTACGGCACCGGGCGTCGAGCTCACCCGGGAGGACGTCGACTATCCGCAACTTCAACAGCGCTTCTGGGCTCGCGCCGAGCGATTCATTGAGGAGAATCGCGCGAAACCCTTCTTTCTAGAGCTGGCACTGAGCGCGCCTCACCTGCCCAACTATCCCGACTCTTCACATGCAGGGCATTCTGACGCCGGCGCGTATGGCGACGTCGTGGAAGAGATCGATTCCATTGTGGGTCGTCTGCTCGCCAAGCTCGGGGCGCTCGGTATCGAGCGCGACACCCTTGTCATCTTAACTTCCGATAACGGCCCATGGTTCGAAGGGTCGCCTGGAGTTCTGCGCCAACGAAAAGGTGGCGGAGGGTACGACGGCGGTTACCGTGTCCCTTTCATCGCACGTCAGCCTGGCGTAATCCCCGCGGGCCGCAGCGTGCATTCGATCGCGATGGCGATTGATCTTCTCCCCACCTTCTGTCGTATGGCGAACAAGTCGTCGCCCGCGGGTGTTGAGATCGACGGTCGGGACATCACCGACGTTCTACTGCGCGCGGCGCAGTCGCCGCACGATGAGCTCGTACTCTTCGACAACGAAGATGTCGTGGCCGTTCGCACTCAACGCTGGAAATACGTCGCGAGCGATTACTACCGCTACGGCACCATCAGTTTGGAGGGGAGGGGATATCCACAGCTCTATGACATGAGCGCGGATGAACCGGAAAACTACAGCGTAGCGACTCGTCATCCGGACGTTCTGGCAGACCTGCAAGCGCGGCTCGCGAGCGTGCGACAGACGTTCGCTCCGTTCAAGTCGAAAGAGCTTCCCGAGTTCTGGCGCTCATTCAAGAAACGATGAGCATGGCGTATGCGACGGCGCCGAGTGCGCGCCGGAACGAATCGCAACCCTTCGTGACGTGGGTTGGCAGGCTGACGCGCGAGCCGCTCGTCCACTTCCTGTTGGTGGGCGCTATTTTGTTCGCGGCCGGTGAGACTCATCACAGATCGGTAGATGCTCACCGCATCGTCATCACGCCGGCGCACATCGCGCAGATCGAAAATCGCTACGCCGCGCAGTTCGGCAGGCGCCCCGACGCCCGGATCCTCAACAGGCTCATCGAGGACGACGTTCACGACGAGATTCTCTTTCGCCACGGGCTCGACTTGAAGCTGGATCAGGAAGATGAGATTGGCCGCCGCCGCATCGTCCAGAAGACACGTTTTCTCCTCGAAGACCTGCATCCTCCGGCGGATCCAACGGATGCGCAGTTGGATGATTACTACCGCTCGCATGCGCAACGCTACGCTCTGCCCGCCCGCGCAACTTTCACACACGTTTTTTTTGTTTCCGCGCCGGACGAGCGTCGCGCGCGTGTGGACCTGGCGGCCCTTGCAGACGGCAGACGGCGTGCGTCCGAGGTAGGAGACCCTTTCCCGGATCTGTATGACTTCTCGAGTTATGAGCCGGCGCAGGTGTATCGTTTGTTCGGGCATACGGAATTTGCCGAATCCGTTTTCGCGGTTCCCGAGAAGCAGTGGTTGGGACCGTTCAGATCGACCTACGGCTGGCACTTTCTATATGTGCATGTTCGCGAGCCAGGACAGCAGCTCGAGTTCAGCGCTGTCCGCAGTCGAGTGCGTGCGGATTACATCGCGGACGCACGGGAGCGCGCCAATCGCGCCGCGTTCGCCGACGTTGCACGGCAGTTCACTGTGCAAGGTTGGAGCCCGGAACCACGCTCGTGAAGACCTCGCTCGTTGTCCTGGTCCTGCTACTGGAAGCGCTGTGTGGATCCGCCGCGAGCGCGCACGAAATTCGTCCAGCGTATCTCGAGATCACTCAACGAGAGTCGGGGGGCTACTCCATATTGTGGAAGCGTCCGACGATGGGCGACGTGGCCGTGCATCTCGTGCCCCATCTCTCAAACGGCTGGCTGGATCAGGAGCCTGCCGCGCAGTATGTGGCGCAAGGCTTTCTGATCTGCACGTGGTCGATCGAAGCTCGGGACGCTGCGTTGCTTGCCGGAAGCACGCTCACAATCGAAGGCCTGGAATACACGATGACGGATGTATTTCTGCGCATCCGGCTTCTCGATGGCTACGACGCGAATGTCGTTCTGCGGCCCGACAAACCCGCTTTCAGGGTCGCGACCGGACGTTCTGCGCACTTTGCAGTGCCTGCGTATCTCGGGTTCGGTGTAGAGCACATTCTGAGCGGGCCTGATCATCTGCTTTTCGTGTTGGGCTTGCTCTTGCTGGTGCGAAATCGCTGGATGTTGTTTCGGACGGTGAGCGCATTCACGGTCGCGCACAGCATCACATTAACGGCGACTGTACTGGGCGCGCTGCGTGTCCCGGTGGCCTTTGTCGAAGCGCTGATCGCGCTGTCGATCTTGTTTCTCGCACTCGAGGTTCTGCGCGCGCAGCGCGGCGGCAGCAGTGTTGCCATTCGGCACCCCTGGGCCGCCGCATTCGCCTTCGGGTTGTTTCACGGCATGGGATTCGCCAGCGGCCTCGCAGCGTTGGGACTCGGACAACACGATCTGTTGGCGACACTGGCGCTGTTCAACATCGGTGTGGAAGTCGGACAACTGTGCTTCATCGCCGTCGCGCTGCTCGTCGCGTATGGGTTGCAGCGACTGCCCATCGCACGTTGGCCGCGCACCGCTGCCATTCCGTCTTACATCATTGGTATTGCCGGCGCGTACTGGACCTTCCAGTCCGGCGCTGCATGGCTGGGAGCGTAATCTTGAAGTCATCGGCTGCACGGCTCGGGCGAGCTCTGTTGATTGTTGGCGCGATGGCATCTGTCGCGCAGATTGCTCGTGCCGCAGGCGCGAGCGAGCAGGCCGCGAAGCGGCGCGCGTTCTTCGGTGAGTTGCATTTGCACACCTCACTATCGCTGGATGCGTGGGGATATGGAACGAAGCTCATGCCGCAGGATGCGTACGAGTTTGGGAAGGGCGAGACGGTAATGGTTCCCGCCGCGCAAGTTGCGGCAGAGCAGGGCATCCCGGGCGAAAGTGCCGTACCGGCCAAACGCGCATGGCCGCTCGATTTCATGGCGGTGACCGATCATTCGGAGGGCATGGGCACGGTGCGCGTGCTGGACGATCCATCGAGCGAGTTTGCCAGGAGCGAAGTTGGCCGCAAGATTCTCGCGGATCCCTCGGCTGCCCAAAGCATGAAGGTCGCCTCACGCCGCCCCGGTGGCGCACCGCTCCCCGAGTACATGCGGGATCCCCGCGTGATGCAGGACGCGTGGGAGAAGGTCATCAGCGCGGCGAACGACAACTATCAGCCGGGCACGTTCACGACGTTCATCGGCTACGAATGGTCGTCTACACCGGGTGGTAAGAACCTGCATCGCAACGTGATTTTCAATGCCGACCACGCGCCCCCGCCATACACGGCCGACCATTCCGACAAACCGGAGGACCTTTGGTCGTTTCTCGAGGGCGTACGCCGGCAAGGGATCGATGTGATCGCGATTCCTCACAACGGCAATGCCTCCGGCGGACTCATGTACGACTGGAACGACAGCGCTGGAAAGCCTATCGACGAGGCATATGCGCAGCGCCGGGCGACCAATGAGCCGTTGACCGAGATCGTGCAGATCAAGGGGCAGTCGGACACGCTGCCCGTGTTGTCGCCGAACGATGAATTCGCGAGCTTCGAGATATTCGACCATCTGCTCGGGCCGGCGATGGTGCCGAGTGAGCCGCACGGCAGCTACATTCGCGAAGCATTCGGGCGGGGTCTGGTCATCCAGTCAAAGGTCGGAACCAATCCATACAAGTACGGCCTGGTCGGGGGGGCCGATATTCACAACGCACTGAGCACCAGCGATGAAAGTGGCTCCGCCGGAGGACAGTTCGGTATCGACCCGCGCTCCATGCTGCCGCAGGGCGACGCTGCCAAGCGGGCGCTGGGCATTCTCATGCCCACCGTAGCCAGTGAGGCCGGTACGGCGCTCGCGAAAACCAACGCACAACGCATCGCCGTGCTCGAGCGCAGCTCGGCTGGACTGACCGGTGTTTGGGCCGAGGAGAATACCCGCGACTCGATTTTTGCGGCACTCAAACGCAAGGAGACGTTCGCGACCTCGGGAACCCGCATTCGCGTGCGCATGTTTGGGGGCTGGGATTTCAGGCCCGCACTCATCAAGCAACACAACTGGGTCGAGCAAGCGTACGCGCGAGGTGCCCCGATGGGCGGCGATCTGCCCGTCCGTCCCCAGGATTCGCGCGCGCCCTCGTTCATCCTTCAGGCGCTCAAGGACCCGGAAGGAGCGAACCTCGATCGCGTTCAGATCATCAAGGTCTGGCTCGAGGGATTAGAGTATCGAGAAAAGATTTTCGACGCGGCGCCGTCAGGGAAGCGCCCGCCTGGAGTGGCCGTGCTCACGACAATCTGGCGCGATCCGGCGTTCGACCCATCACAGGCTGCCGTGTACTACGCACGAGTGTTGGAAACTCCAACGCCGCGCTGGAGTACATTGCTTGCAAACAAGAACGGGCTGCCAGTGGCCCCCGAGCGTCCGTCCACGATTCGGGAGCGCGCCTGGTCCTCGCCCATCTGGTACACACCGGCTCCTCCAGTGGCGCGCGCACAATGAAGGACCCACGCACTGTGAAGGACCCAAACATCTCACGCCGCACTCTGCTTACAACGGGCGCGGCAGCCGCTCTTGCGGCGTTCGGCGCCACGGCTCGCACAGGCACCGGCCCGACGCCACGCCGCAAACCGAACATTCTTTGGATCGTCAGCGAAGACAACAATCCATTCATTGGCGCGTACGGCGATCGGCTTGCGCACACACCGGTGCTCGACGGCCTCGCGGCAGCGGGCATCCGCTATGCGAACGTTTTCTGTAACGCGCCGGTATGCGCGCCCTCGCGATTTGGAATCATCACCGGAATGTATCCGGAGAGCTGCGCGCCCGCGCAGCACATGCGAGCCGTCGGCCCGGTTCCTGGATTCCTGCACGGCTTCCCGAAGTATCTGCGTGAAGCAGGCTATTACTGCACGAACAACAGCAAGACGGACTACAACGCCGCGCTCGACGAGAAGGCGATGTGGGACGAGTCCAGCAACAAGGCGCATTGGCGCGACCGACCGGAAGGCGCGCCGTTCTTTGCAGTGTTCAACATCATGACGACACACGAGTCGCGCACGTTCCGACGGACTGAGGGTGCAGTGCGTCCGCAGCAAGTTCGCGTGCCGGCCTACTTGCCCGACACGCCGGAGGTGCGCGCGGACATCGCAAGCTACTACAACCTGATGGAGATCATGGACGGCGAGGTGGGCGCGCGGCTCGCCGAACTGGCCGCAGCCGGGCTCGCGGATGACACCATTGTTTTCTACTACTCCGACAACGGCGGAGTGCTCCCGCGCTCCAAACGCTATTGTTATGACGAGGGCCTGCGCACGGCGCTGATCGTACGCGTGCCGTCGGCATGGTCCCATCTCGCGTCCGGTCCGCCCGGCTCGACGGTAACTTCTCCGGTGAGCTTCATCGATTTCGCACCGACGGTTCTCGAGCTCGCTGGGCTCACTCCGCCGCGCTACATGCAAGGAAGCCCCTTGCTCGGCGCACGGCGCACGGCGAAGCAGTATGCGTTCGGCATGCGCAATCGCATGGATGAGCGGTACGACATGATGCGCACCGTCACCGATGGGCGCTATCGCTACATTCGCAACTACGCGCCGCACCGGATCTACGCACAGCACGAAGCATTCGAGTGGCAAATGGATTCGTATCGCTCGTGGGAAACCGAGCATCTCGCGGGCCGATTGACTCCGGTGCAGGAGCGGTTCTGGCAGGAGAAGCCAGCGGAGGAGCTCTACGACGTCCACGCCGATCCGGATCAGATTACGAATCTGATCGATGCGCCGGAACATCGGCGCCGCATCGCAGCCCTGCGCCGCGCGCTCGATGACCACCTGATCGCCATTCATGACAACGGCTTCATTCCCGAGAGCTCGCGGCTCGAAGGTTACGAGCCGAGCCGTGCGCCCGGCGCTTATCCTTTGGCACGCGTAATGAAGCTCGCTGACCGTGCGATCCGGCGCGACGCGCGGAACGTTTCTGACTTCGTGCGGTTGCTAGCCGATGAGAACGAAGTAATCCGCTATTGGGCTGCGCAAGGTCTGTTGATGTTGAAATCAGCAGCCGAGCCTGCGGTCGCGGCACTGGAAAAATGCCTTGCCCAAGATACTTCGCATCCCGTACGAATCGTTGCGGCGGAAACGCTGGCGCTGCTCGGTCCGCTCGAGCGTTCCCTGCAGTACCTGACACAGATGTTGGAAGCAGACGTCGACGCGCGTCTGCGCTTGCAGGCGCTGAATGCGCTCACTTTCATGGGCTCAGCAGCTCGTCCGGCGCTCCCCGCCATCGAACGGGCAGTCGAGCATGAGGTCCATGACGCATACATGCACAACTACATCCACGACGCCGCACGGTATCTCAGTCTCGTGTTGAACGGCAAATATGACCCATCCTCACGCATCTATCAGGGCCCGGCGGCGCGTGACGGATGAACACTCAGGGTATGCGGCATCTGCCTGGCGGTGAATTCACGATGGGCTCGGAGCGCTTCTATCCGGAAGAGCGGCCGCGCCGGCGCGTGAGCGTCGCTGGGTTCTGGATCGACGAGACGCCGGTGACGAATAGGGACTTCGCCGCGTTCGTTGCCGCGACCGGGTATCGTACGTTCGCTGAAGTCGCTCCAAATCCCGCGGATTATCCGGGCCTGCCGCCGGAGTTGGCGCGCGCTGGCTCGCTCGTCTTCGAGCGGCCGCGCGGGCCGGTGGATCTGAAAGACTTCCGGCAGTGGTGGAAATTTCGGTTCGGCGCCAAGTGGTCCGAACCGCTCGGCGCGGGCAGCTCGATCGCCGAGCTGTTGGATCATCCGGTCGTTCATATCGCATACGTGGACGCCGAGGCCTACGCGAAGTGGGCGGGCAAGGAGCTGCCCACCGAAGCGGAGTGGGAATACGCCGCGCGCGGCGGACTGCAAGGCATCGAGTTCGCCTGGGGGAACGAGCTCGCCCCGGACGGTCGCATGCTCGCGAACTTCTGGCAGGGCGAATTTCCCTGGGACAATCGCCTGCTCGATGGTTGGGAGCGAACTTCGCCCGTGCGCGTGTTTCCGCCCAACGGCTTCGGGCTGTTCGACATGATTGGTAACGTGTGGGAGTGGACCGCCGACTGGTATACGACCGGGGTCGATCTTCCGAAAGGAAGTTGTTGCACGCCGTCCAACCCGCGCGGCGGCCGCGAGTACGAGAGTTACGACCCCTGCACACCGGATGTGAAGATTGGGCGCAAAGTGCTGAAGGGCGGCTCGCATCTATGCGCACCCAACTACTGCCAGCGTTATCGTCCCGCCGCCCGCTATCCCCAGCCGATCGACACCTCGACGAGCCATGTCGGGTTTCGTTGCATCATTCGCGAAAGGTCAGTGCCATGAATCCTGTATTGCATGCCATGCGCGCCGCGGCAGTTGCTGTTGTGCTTGCATCCGCTCCCATCGGGGCGCGTTCGGCCACGGAAGCAAAGCCTTACAACATCGTATTCGTGCTCGTCGACGATCTGCGTTTCGACACGATGGGCTTTCTCACGCCCGGATTGCAAACGCCGAACATCGACTTCCTCGCCCGCAACGGCGTGTACTTTCCGAACGCTGTGGTCTGTTCGTCGCTGTGCTCGCCCAGCCGGGCCACGATTCTGACGGGTATGACGACCCGCAATCACGGCGTTGTCGACAACAACAATTCCTCCGAAAAGGGATTGGTGTTCTTCCCGCAATACCTGCGTGAAGCGGGCTATCAAACGGCGTTCGTGGGCAAGTGGCACATGGGCGAGGCGTCGGACGCGCCGCGGCCGGGTTTCGACTACTGGGTCAGCTTTCGCGGGCAGGGAAACTACTTCCCGACGGATGGCCTCTTGCCGCAGCAAATCTCGGCGGGCGCGCGCCAGATGCTCAACGTGAACGGCAAGGAGGTGCCGCAGCAGGGCTACATCACGGATGAGCTTACCGATTACGCAATGCAGTGGCTGGAGCACGGCCGCGACGCCACGAAACCATTTTTCCT
>Ga0207703_10000654_pt1 | contig 34723 bp, 31 predicted proteins | sample KBSSwiS12_FD_184304 | JGI IMG/M metagenome (GOLD analysis project Ga0207703, IMG submission 184304) | Switchgrass rhizosphere microbial communities from Kellogg Biological Station, Michigan, USA - KBS Switchgrass S1-2 (SPAdes) (version 2) | ecosystem: Host-associated > Plants > Roots >... | reverse complement strand
GATCGAAGCACTGGAAGATCGCATTATGCTCCGAATCGGCGGGTAGCAATGTCGCGCCGTGGCGGCTGGCCGCGGCAAGCACCACATCTCCCGCCGAGACCAGCGGCTCCTTGTTGGCGAGCACCACCGTGCCGCCCTCGGCGACCGCGGCCATCACCGGTTCGAGCCCGGCACAGCCGACGATCGCGGCCATCGTCCAGTCAGCGCCCATCGCGGCGGCCTCGATCAGCGCGGCGCGTCCGCCCGCCGCCTCGATGCCGGTGCCCGCGAGCGCCGCCTGCAGATCGCCGAGACAGGATTCGTCGGCCACCACGGCGCGCTTCGCATTGGTGCGGATCGCCGCCCTGGCGAGCTTGTCGGCATCGCAATTGGCGGTGAGCGCGAGCACCTTGAAGCGTTCCGGCTCGCGCTCGACAAGGTCGAGGGTGGAACTGCCGACCGAGCCGGTCGCGCCGAGGATGGTGATTGTCTTCATGGCAGGATCTTCGGCAACGTCACAAGCGAGGGCAGAACAACCAGCAGTGCCGCAACCGGCGCCACCGGCACGAGTCCGTCGAGCCGATCGAGCAGGCCGCCATGGCCGGGGAGGATCGTGCCGCTATCCTTCACGCCGGCGCGGCGCTTCAGCCAGCTCTCGAAAAGATCACCGCCCTGCGCCAGCACCGCAAGGAACGGGGTCGCGAGCGTCAGGCGCCATGGCAGGCCATATTCGATATGCATCGCCGCCCCGAACAGGGTCGCCACGAAAACACCGCCGATCAGGCCGGCCCAGGTCTTGTTCGGGCTGATCCCCGGCGCCAGCTTCGGGCCGCCGATCGCACGGCCAGCAAAATAGGCGCCGATGTCGCACGCCCATACCAGCGCGAGTGCCCAGAGCGTGAAAACCACGCCTTCATGCTGGCGACGGATGAGCAGCAGCGCGAGGATGGGTAGCCCGGCATAGGCGGCACCGGCCGCAAGCGTCGGCCGGCGCGTGATGATGACGGTAAAGAAGAAAGCGGCGCCGATCAGCCCGAGTGCCAGGAACCCCGGCCCTGCCGCAATCGGCGGCGGCGCCATGATCGCCAGTGGAACGACAAGCGCGAAGCGCACGATGCGGCGTTGAGTCGCCGGCGCGCCGTCGAGCGCCGCCCATTCACCGATCATGAGCAATCCGAGCGTCGCGCAGAGCACCCAGAACACCAGCCCGCCGAACCAGAGCGAAGCGATGGCGACTGTCACCATCGCAATCGCCGCTACCGTCCGAATTGGCAGGTCGGACTGACGTTCAGGCGGTGTGTCGCTGTTCACAAGCCCCCGAAACGGCGCTGCCTGCTGGCGAACACCGCAACCGCCTCGGCAAAGGTGGCAGCATCGAAGTCCGGCCACAGCGTCTCGACGAACAGCAATTCGGCATAAGCCGCCTGCCACAGCAGGAAGTTGGAAAGGCGGATCTCGCCCGACGTGCGGATCAGCAGATCGAGCGGCGGCAGATCGCTGGTGTCGAGTTCGGCCTCGATCGCGGCTTCGTCGATCGTCGCCGGATCGAGCGTTCCGTCGCGCGCCTTTTCGGCGAGGCGCCGTGCCGCGGCGGCGATTTCGGCCTGGGCGCCGTAATTGAGCGCGATCACCAGAATCGGCCCGGTATTGGATGCCGTGCGCCCGATCGCATCGTCGACAAGCGTGACCAGATCAGGCGAAAAACGGCGATAATCGCCGATCACGCGCAATCGTACATTCTCGCGCACCATCTCATCGATGTCAGTGCGGATGAAGAGCCTGAGCAGGCCCATCAGGTCGCTGACCTCATCCTCGGGCCGGCGCCAGTTCTCCGAGGAAAAAGCGTAGAGCGTCAGCGCTTCGATGCCCATGGCGCGGGCAGCGCGGGTGACGCGGCGCACCGCCTCCACACCCTGGCGGTGTCCGGCGACTCGCGGCAGGTGCCGCTTCTTCGCCCAGCGGCCATTGCCGTCCATGATGATCGCGACATGACGCGGCAACTGCGTCGAGCCGCCGGCCGGGACTGGTGCCATGGCGGGCCGCGAGCTCACTTGCCCAGGATTTCCTTTTCCTTGGCAGCGGCCGTCGCATCGATATCGGCGATCGTGCTGTCCGTCAGCTTCTGCACCTCGGTCTCGTGGCGCTTGCGCTCGTCCTCGCCGAACAGGCCCTTTTTCTCGTCGGTCTTGAGGCTGTCCATGCCGTCGCGGCGAACATTGCGCGCGGCGATGCGGGCTTTCTCGGCATATTGCCCGGCCAGCTTGGCGAGCTCCTTGCGGCGCTCCTCGGTCAGATCGGGGATCGGCAGGCGCAGGGTCGTCCCGTCGACAATCGGGTTGAGGCCGAGTCCGGCCGAGCGGATCGCCTTGTCGGCCGGGCCGACATTCGACTTGTCCCACACCTGTACCGAAAGCATGCGCGGCTCGGGCGCGGAGACGGTCGCGATCTGGTTGAGCGGCATGTGCGAGCCGTAAACCTCGACCGTCACGGGATCGAGCAGCGAGGTCGATGCGCGGCCGGTGCGAAGCCCGCCGAGATCATGCTTGAGCGCCTCGACACTGCCGGCCATGCGGCGTTCGAGATCGGCCTTGTCATAGGCGGCCATGCTGCTCCTCCATTGCTCTGTTCGTGACTGTCGTCGAAGTGCCCTCGCCGCGCAGGACCGCTGCCAGATTACCTTCGCCGCGAATATTGAACACCACGATGGGAATGTCATTATCACGGCACAAGGCGATCGCGGCCGCATCCATCACCTTGAGATTGTCGGCAAGGACGCGGTCGTAGCTGAGGCTCTGATAGCGCGTGGCGCCGGGCACTTTTTTCGGATCGGCATCATAGACGCCGTCGACGCTGGTGCCCTTGAGCAAGGCGTCGCAATTCATCTCGGCGGCGCGAAGGGCGGCCGCGGTGTCAGTCGTGAAGAACGGGTTGCCGGTGCCGGCCGCGAAGATCACGATCCGGCCCTTCTCGATATGCCGTTCCGCGCGGCGCCTGATATAGGGCTCGCAGACGCTCGACATCGGGATCGCCGACTGCACCCGCGTCTCGACATCGAGTTTCTCGAGCGCGTTCTGGACCGCCAGCGCGTTCATCACGGTTGCGAGCATGCCCATATAATCGGCGTTGGTGCGATCGAAACCGGCCGCCGCCGCGGAAAGCCCGCGAAAGATGTTGCCGCCGCCGACCACGAGGCACAGCTCGTGCCCCGCAGCCTTGGCCGCAGCGACTTCGCCGGCAACGCGGTCAACGGTCGCGGGATCGATGCCGAACTGGCCTGGTCCCATCAGGACCTCGCCCGACAATTTCAGCAGAATGCGTTTGAAGCGTGGAATGGTCATGGTTCCGACAAGCTGAGGGCGGGGCGGCGCGGACCTTAGTAGGCGCGCGTGGCGATTGGAAGCGCGGAAACCGTGCAGATTTGGTGGTCGTGCGCGACCCAGAAAGCGCGAGCGCCCTTCTTTCCCTCTCCCCTTGTGGGAGAGGGAGGGAGGAGCGAAGCGACGGAAGGGTGAAGGTGATGAGGCTCGAGACACGAGCGAGTGTCCCCCTCACCCTTCCCAAGCTTCGCTTGGGCCCCTTCCCTCTCCCACAAGGGGAGAGGGAGAAAGTGCGATTTCCTCCCCTGAAGGGAGAAGGAGATAGGCTCAGACCCCAGCGGCCGCGGCAACCTCGGCCGCGAAGTCGCTGGCTTCCTTCTCGATGCCTTCGCCGAGCTGGAAGCGGACATAATCCTTCAGCGCGATCGACTTGCCGGCAGCCTTGGCGGCATTGGCGACGACGTCGGAGATCTTCGTCTTGCCGTCCATCACCAGCAGCTGGCTGACGAGCGCGTTTTCCTTGCGGTACTTGGCGATCGCGCCATCGACCATCTTGGCGACGATGTCGGCGGGCTTGCCGGATTCGGCGGCCTTTTCAGTCGCGATCGCACGCTCGCGGGCGATGATCTCGGGGTCGAGATCTTCCTCGTTCAGCGCCAGCGGGAAAGCGGCGGCGATGTGCATCGCGATCTGCTTGCCGAGCGGCTCGAGCACGTCAGCGCCGGCATCGCTCTCGAGCGCGACCAGTACGCCGATCTTGCCGAGGCCTGGCGCCGCCGCATTGTGGATATAGGGCACGACCGCGCCCGAGGTCACTTCGAGGCGCTTGGCGCGACGGATCGCCTGGTTCTCGCCGATCGTCGCGATATTGTTGGTCAGCACTTCCTCGACGGTCTTGTCGCCAAGCTGAGCCGCCTTGATCGTCTCGATCGAATCGCCGAGTTCGAGCGCGACCGAGGTCACATCGCGGACGAAGGTCTGGAACTGCACGTTCTTGGCGACGAAGTCGGTCTCGGAATTGACTTCGACCGCGGCGCCCTTCGTGCCGGAAACCTCGACGCCGACCAGACCTTCAGCGGCGGTACGGCTCGACTTCTTGGCGGCGGACGCCAGGCCCTTCGTGCGCAGCCAGTCCATCGCGGCGGTCATGTCGCCGCCAGTCTCGGTGAGCGCCTTCTTGCAGTCCATCATGCCGGCGCCGCTCTTCTCGCGCAGGTCTTTCACCGCTGCTGCCGTGATCTCGGCCATGTCTCTTGTCCTCTTGTGCTTCAGATATGATTGCGGACGGGGGAAGGCTTGCGCCCTACCCCGTCCGTATTTCAGTTCAGCGACGCTCAGGCGTCGAGCTGACGCTCTTCCTCTGCGGCCGTCTCGGCTGCGACCGCTTCCTCGGCTGCGGGAGCAGCTTCAGGAGCAGGCGTGAAGTCGATCGCTTCTACCGGCTCGGCAGCGGCAGGCGCCGGCTCGACGGTCAGCGCTTCCTCGACGGGCGGCGCTTCCATCGCGCCGACATCGACGCCGCGACGGGCGACCTGCTCATTGCCGCCACGGGTGGCTGCGATCGCGATCGCTTCGCAATAGAGGCGGATGGCGCGGCTTGCGTCGTCATTGGCGGGCACCGGGAACGCGATGCCGTCCGGCGACACGTTCGAATCGAGGATCGCGACGACCGGAATACCGAGCGTGTTGGCTTCCTTGATCGCCAACTCTTCCTTGTTGGCGTCGATCACGAACATCACGTCCGGAATGCCGCCCATGTCACGGATGCCGCCGAGCGAAAGCTCGAGCTTGTCCTTCTCGCGGGTGAGCTGGAGCACTTCCTTCTTGGTCAGGCCGTGCGTGTCGCCCGAAAGCTGCTCCTCGAGCGTCTTCAAACGCTTGATCGAGTTGGAGATGGTCTTCCAGTTGGTGAGCATTCCGCCCAGCCAGCGATGGTTGACGAAATGCTGGCCCGAGCGGCGGGCCGCGTCAGCGACGGGCTCCTGCGCCTGGCGCTTGGTGCCGACGAACAGCACCTTGCCGCCGGCGGCGACGGAGGCGTTCACGAATTCGAGGGCGCGCGCGAACAGCGGCACGGTCTGCGAAAGATCGAGGATATGGACGCCGTTGCGGTCGCCAAAGATGTAGGGCTTCATCTTCGGGTTCCAGCGGTGGGTCTGGTGGCCGAAATGCGCGCCCGTTTCGAGCAATTGCTGCATGGTGACGACTGGTGCCGCCATAAGGTAGTTCCTTTCCGGTTGTGCCTCTGGGAAGCGAGTAATCGGAGACGAGCCCCGACACCGGCTATGTGTGCTTCCCATGCGGTGTGAAGGCGCGCCCTCTAGCGGAGGCGTTCGCGCAAAGCAAGTGGCGTAAACGCGGCATCGAAGCCACCCGCGCAACCTTGTTCCCCGGCGAAGGCCGGGGCCCAATTGGGGGACGACTATGGCGGATGTTGCGCGTCGCTACTTCAGCCTTTCCAGCTGGGCCCCGGCCTTCGCCGGGGAACGAATAAGGAAAAGGCCCGCTTTAAATCATCCTCTTTGCGCCTTCGCGCCTTTGCGTGAACCATTCCACGGAAACCAACACCATGAGACGCTCAACAAATAGGGCGTTGACATCCGGAACATTGATGGAACATAAAGAGCTCGTAACAGGGCCATGGAACGGAACGCAACCCTTTCGGGTTTTACCAGTTCCATTTCTGCCCACGGGATCAAGGAGTTGGGCAATGTTGACGGTTATCAGCAACCTGGTTTTCGCCGCCGCCTTCGCGGCCGTGGCCGGCGTGTTCGCGTTCACCCTGTTCCCCGCCCTGCCGCGAATCGCCGCATTGCTCCGCGGTGAAGCTGATCCCGCACGCGCCGCCCCGCCGATGCTGATCCTCAACGAGCGCCAGATTCGGGCGCGGGTCCGTCCTGTTGCGATGCGGGCGGCTGCGGCTCGGCCCCTGCCCCAACCGTTCCGCGCAGCCGCCTGACCCGCCGATAGCTGCGGATGCTGAACGGTATCAGCGCGAGATAGGCAATGCAGATTACCGATAGAGTGAACCATAGTGCCACGATCAGCGCTCCCCCGAGCAAGACGACAACCACAAGCGCTTCGAAGCGGATGTGATGGCGCAGCTTCAGGGATGACCAGCTGAAGGTCGCAACGCTCGACACCATCAGCGACGCGATGAAGCCGACCCACGGCGCGACCAGCAGCGGTGAGCGCAGGACCTGCGCGAACTCTGCGCCGCCGGCGAACGACTGGCCAACAAAAGACAGATAAAGCGGCAGCATTGCCAGCCCCGCCCCTGCCGGTGCCGGAATGCCGGTGAGGAAGCCCGCCGATTTATGCGGCTGCTCGCTGACATCGATATTGGCGTTGAAGCGTGCGAGCCGCAGCGCGCAGAACACGGCGAATACCAAGGCAACCAGCCAGCCAAGCCGCGGGATTCCCTTGAGCGACCAGAGATAAAGGATCAGCGCGGGCGAAACGCCGAACGAAATCGCGTCCGACAGCGAATCGAGCTCCGCTCCGAAGCGGCTCTCGCCGCGCACCAGCCGGGCGACGGTGCCGTCCAGGCCATCGAGCACGCCGGCGATCATGATCATCGCTGCCGCTATTTCCCAGTCGCCCCCCGTTCCGGGCAGGCCACTGCTCGCCGAGATGGCGTAGCGAATGCCGGTCAGGCCGAAGCACAAGGCCAGCGCGGTGACGGCGTTGGGCGCAACCGCGCGAAGCGGGAGCCCGCGCTGGCTGCGCTGCCGTAGCGGTGCTCTCATTGCGCCACCCCGGTCGCCGCGCTCGCGTCGGTCCGGCCAAGCACCGTTTCGCCGGCGACGCTGCGCTGGCCGAGGACAACCTGCGGCGCGACATCATCGGGAAGATAGACATCGACGCGGCTGCCGAAGCGGATAAGCCCAATACGCTGGCCGGCCGCGACCATGTCACCCGGCTTGACGAACGGCACGATCCGCCGTGCGAGCAGGCCGGCGATCTGGGTGAAACCGATACGGCGCCCGGCTCTACTCTCGACAACGATATGCTGGCGCTCATTCTCCTCGCTCGCCTTGTCGAGATCGGCGTTCAGGAATTTGCCCGAGATATAGACGACCTGGCGGATCGTCCCCGCGATCGGCGTGCGGTTGATATGGACGTCGAACACCGACATGAAAATCGAGATGCGCATCAGCGGCGCATCGCCGAGCCCATCCGGACCCGCCAGTTCGCGCGGCACCGGCACGCGTTCGATCAGCGTGATGAGGCCGTCTGCGGGGGCAACGACCAGCCCCTCCCCCTGCGGCGTGACGCGGACCGGATCGCGGAAAAACAGTGCGATCCAGAGCGTGAACCCGATCAACGGCCACGTCAGGAACCAGCCGACCCATAAATAGGCGACGAACGTGATGACGCCCGCGATGAGCACATATTTGCGCCCCTCGGGATGCATGTCCGGAATGCGCCATTTAACGGTGGGCGTGCCAACCGGCGGCAAATCGTGTGAATCCATCGGCGTGGTCTATCCGGTGCATGACGCCAAGACAATGTTGGCAGCGGATACGCCGGTGCGATCAATCTTCCTTCCCTATGTTGATCCCCGCAAATCTTCCTCCTAGACGCGTCGCCAAACCTCCCCTTTTCGGAAAGCGGACTATCAATGGCGAAGATCAAGGTGAAGACGCCTGTCGTGGAGATCGACGGCGACGAGATGACGCGGATCATCTGGCAGTGGATTCGCGAGCGCCTGATCCTCCCCTATCTCGATATCGATCTCGATTATTATGATCTTGGCATCGCGAAGCGTGACGAGACCGACGACAAGATCACCGTCGACAGCGCTAAGGCGATCCAGAAATATGGCGTCGGTGTGAAATGCGCGACGATCACGCCCGACGAGGCGCGCGTGGAGGAATTCGGCCTCAAGAAGATGTGGAAGTCGCCCAACGGCACGATCCGCAACATCCTGGGCGGCGTCGTTTTCCGCGAGCCGATCGTGATGAAGAACGTCCCCCGGCTGATCCCGGGCTGGACTCACCCGATCGTCGTCGGCCGCCATGCCTTTGGCGACCAGTATCGCGCGACCGACTACCGCGTCCCCGGCCCCGGCAAGCTCCGCCTCGTCTTCGAGGGCGATGACGGCACCGTGATCGACGAGGAGGTGTTCCAGTTCCCGTCCGCCGGCGTCGCGATGGCGATGTACAATCTCGACGATTCGATCCGCGATTTCGCCCGCGCCTCGATGCATTATGGCCTGAACCTGAAATGGCCGGTCTATCTCTCGACCAAGAACACCATTCTCAAGGCCTATGATGGCCGCTTCAAGGACCTGTTCCAGGAAGTTTTCGAGAGTGAATTCAAGGATCAGTTCAAGGAAGCTGGTATCGTCTATGAGCATCGCCTGATCGACGACATGGTCGCCAGCGCGCTCAAATGGCATGGCGAGTTCGTCTGGGCCTGCAAGAATTACGACGGTGACGTCCAGTCGGACCAGGTTGCGCAAGGGTTCGGCTCGCTCGGCCTGATGACCTCGGTGCTGCTCACGCCCGACGGCAAGACGGTCGAAGCCGAGGCCGCGCACGGCACCGTGACGCGGCATTTCCGCATGCACGAGCAGGGCAAGGCGACCTCGACCAACCCGATCGCCTCGATCTTCGCCTGGACCGGCGGCCTCAAATATCGCGGCAAGTTCGACGGCACGCCCGAGGTAACCGCATTCGCCGAGCTGCTCGAAAAGGTCTGCATCGACACGGTCGAGAGCGGCCACATGACCAAGGATCTCGCGATCCTGATCGGCCCCGATCAGCCCTGGATGACGACCGAGCAGTTCTTCGAGCAGGTCCGCGTCAACCTCGAAGCACGGATGGGCGCGTAAGCCACCAAACACTCCAACCGTCACCCCGGGCTTGTCCCGGGGTCCATCGTCCCGCGCACGCAACTCTTGCAGCTCTTGCGGTGACATGGATGCCGGAACAAGTCCGGCATGACGAGTTCGAGATGCCTGCCCCAATCGCGATGCTGAACGTGTTTCAGCATTCAGGCGCTGGAGTGACGCCCGTTTGAGTCCTGACCGCGCCTGGAGCCCGAAACAAGTTCAGGGTGACGCCCGCCCTCAAGCCTCCGGCGAGCGCACATGCTCCGGCCGGAACCCCATCCCCACCACCCGCGCCGGAATCCGCCGCAGCAGCTCGATCCGGTTCAGCACCCGCGCAAACAGCGGCGGCCCGTCGAGCGGCACCGTACTGGCCAGCACTGGCTCGACGATATTGTCCTGCACCAGCTTCTGCATCCCCTGGGTCAACTTCACCGCCCGGATGCGGCGATCATAGACCTTGTGGAGCAATGGATCCGGGTCCTCGCCCGCCGCCATCGGCCCGGCGAGCAGATTGGCCGTCGCGACAGCATCCTGGATGGCAAGGTTGATCCCCACCCCGCCGATCGGCGACATCGCATGCGCCGCATCGCCGATCACCAATAGCCCCGGGCGATCCCATCTCTCGAGCCGGTCGACCGTCACGGTCAGCAGCTTCACATCATCCCAGCTCGCCACGCCCTCATCGACCGTCGCCGTCTCCGGTCCGATCGCCCGCACCCGGTCGCGGAACGCCTCGATCCCCTCTGCCCGCACCGTATCGGCGGCGCCCTTGGGGAAGACGAAGGCGCATTGATAATAGTCACCGCGATCGATCAGGACGAACACGCGGCCGGTGTCGAAAACGCCCATGCTGTCGTTTTCGGGTTCGACCTGCTTGGGGATGCGGAACCAGAACACATCCATCGGCGCACCGATATCGACATGCGGGAATCCGGCGCGGAAGTGCGAATCGCGCCCGTCACAGGCAATGACCAGCTTCGCCCGGATCTCGGTGCCGTCGCGGGTGCGAACCCCCGCGACCCGGCCGCCTTCCTCGATCAATCCAGTCGCCTCGCAGCTCTGTCGCAGCGAGAAGGCCGGAAAGCGCCTGCCCGCCTCAGCCACGAAATTTAGAAAGTCCCATTGCGGCATCAGCGCGATAAAGGGCGCCCGCACTGGAAGGTGCCGGAAATCGGCGATCTTCACGACCTTGCCGCCGATCCGCCCGCTCAGCTGCTCGGCCTTGTTGTAAGGGCGCTTCAGCAGTTCATCGAGCAGGCCGAGCTCGTCGAAGATCCGCAACGTCGAAGGGTGAACCGTATCCCCCCGAAAATCGCGCAGGAAATCGGCATGCTTCTCCAGCACCAGCGTCTTCACCCCCGCCCGCGCGAACAGCAGCCCGGCAACCATCCCGGCCGGCCCGCCGCCGATAATCACCACATCCGTTGTTTCAGTCATCGGCTGACAAACCTTCTTCGCTGTGGCTAGGTAGGGCAATGGCGATCGGATTGGACAGCAAGGGCTTCAGCGACGCGCTGGTCATCCTCGGCGCGGCCGGGCTGGTGATCCCGGCGTTCGCACGGGCGAAGATCAGCCCGGTGATCGGCTTCATCCTGGTCGGCCTCCTGGTCGGCCCGTCGGGCCTTGGCGCGCTCGCCCGCGATTATCCCTGGCTTTACTATATCACGATCACCGATCCACATGCGATCGAGCCTTTTGCCGAATTCGGCATCATCCTGCTGCTCTTCTCGATCGGGCTCGAACTGTCGCTGAAGCGCCTCTGGGCGATGCGCAGCCTTGTGTTCGGCACTGGCGCCGCCGAACTGATCGGCTCGGGCCTGATCATCGGCCTCGCCATCCACCTGACCGGGCAAAGCTGGCCCGGGGCAATGGGCCTCGGCTTCGCGCTGGCTTTGTCCTCGACCGCTTTGGTGCTGCCGATCGCCGGCACGAGCAGCCCGGTCGGGCGCTCAGCCTTCGCGATGCTGTTGTTCGAGGATCTCGCGCTCGTCCCGATCATCTTTGCGCTGGCGGCGCTCGGGCCCGGCGCCGGTAGTGGCTGGGCGCCGATCCTCGGCGTGCTCGGGCGCGGCGCGCTGACGGTCGCGGCGATGTTCATCGGTGGCCGCTTCCTCCTCCCACGCCTGTTCGCCCAGGCCGCGCGCACCAAAAGCCCGGAGCTGTTCCTCGCCGCCTCGCTGCTGGTGGTGATCGTCGCCAGCCTCGCGACCACCGCGGTCGGCCTCTCGCCGATCGTCGGCGCGCTGCTCGCGGGCGTGCTGATCGCCGAGACAGATTATCACAGCGAGGTCGAGGTGATGACCGCGCCGTTCAAGGGCCTCGCGCTCGGCGTGTTCCTGATCACCGTCGGGATGAGCCTCGATCTCGCCATGATCCTCGCCAACTGGGCCGCTCTTGGCGCGGCAATCGCCGCCGTAGTGGTGGTGAAGGCAGCCGTGACCTTCGGGCTGCTCAAATTCGCCGGCATCCGCAACGGCGTCGCGGCGGAGACGGGCGTGCTGATGGGCAGCCCGTCGGAGACCACCCTGATCGTGCTCGGCGCGGCCGCCCAGGCGGCGCTGATCACCCAGGCGACCGCGAGCTTCTGGCAGACGGTGACGGCGATCGGGCTGACCATCACCCCATTGCTCGCCTGGATCGGGCAGGGAGTGGCGCGGCGTATCGAGCAGCGCGGCGCGGTGGCCGAGACCGAGATTCCGCTCGAAGGGCCCGGCACCGTCATCATCGGCTTCGGCCGGGTCGGCCGGATGGTCGCGGATATGCTCAAGGTGCACGGCAAGCCCTTCATCGCGGTCGAGGCCGATATCGATGCCGTGAAGGCCGCGCGAGCCGAAGGCTATCCGGTGATCTTCGGCGATGTCGCGCGGTCCGAGCTGGTCGACAAGCTCGGCCTTGGCCGCGCCGCGGCGCTGATCCTGACGATGGATGATCCGGTGCTGAGCGTTCAGCTCACCCGCCGCGTGCGCGGCTGGGTGCCGAACCTCACGATCGTCGCCCGCGCCCGCGACACGGCGCACGCCGCCGAGCTCTATCGAGCCGGCGCCACCGACGCGGTGCCGGAGACGCTCGAGAGCTCGCTGCAATTGTCGGAAGCCGTGCTGGTCGATCTCGGCGTTGCGGTCGGCCCGGTCATCGCCTCGATTCACGAAAAGCGCGACGAGCTGCGCAAGGAGATCAAGGGCGCGGCCGACATGGACCGCGAACCACGCCTGCGACGGGCGCGCAAGGCGGATTTGTAAATCCTTCTCCCCCTGTGGGAGAAGGATACGGAGACTTACGAGCGCAGCGAGTTAGTCGGAGTTGGATGAGGGGGATGAGGCTCGAGACATCAATCCGAGTCCCCCTCACCCTCCCAAGCTTCGCTTGGGCCCCTCCCTCTCCCACAGGGGGGAGAGGGGAAAGAACAGCGCTCAAAACTCGACGTCCAGCTCCTCCATCTCCTCAGGCTCCGCCTTTGCCGCCGCAACCCACTCCACCATGGGAGGCCATTCCGCGATCGTCGCGCAATAAGCGGCGGTCACCGGCGTCATCGTCACCTCATAGGTGAGAAAGCGCGTCGTCACCGGCGCGAACATCGCGTCCGCCACCGTGGGTGCCGCGCCGAACAGATAAGGCCCGCCATAGCGCGACAGGCATTCAGCCCAGATCGTCTCGATCCGCTCGATATCGGGTAGCGCGCCAGCGAAGATGCGGAAGGTCTTGTGCGCCGAGCGCAGGTTCATCGGCAGTGCCGAGCGCAAATTGAAGAAACCCGAATGGATCTCCCCCGATACCGATCGGCAATGCGCCCGCGCGATCCGGTCTGCCGGGTAGAGCCCAGCCTCCGGATAAAGCTCGTTCAGATATTCAGCGATCGCAAGCGTGTCCCACACGCTCGCCCCTTCATGGGTGAGCCGCGGCACCAGCACCGAGGGGGACAGCAGCAGCAGTTCGGCGCGCGCCGCCGGGTCGTCGAGCGGAATCACCTGCTCGTCGACATCGATCCCGGCGAGTCGGCATAACAGCCAGCCCCGCAACGACCAGGAGGAATAGGTCTTGCTCGAGATCGTCAGCAGCGCCCTGGCCATGGCTTTTCCCTCGCAGTTTCGCCCGCGTGCATTTTTTCCATGACGCGGTGCAGCAAACAATGCACCATCCAGCCGTAAATGGAAGAGCCGGGGGCGGCCTTCCTCAGGGAGCGCCATCACCGGATGCTGTACAGCCTGTACCAGGCATGGACCGACACAATGACTCCGTTCCGCCGAACGGGTCGCGCGGCTCTGGCAATGCGCGACAGGTCCCACACGCTTCAGGTGATTTCCGAAACCTGGCCGGTGCTGCGGAGCATGTACGCGCTGATCGACGTCACCGCCAATGCCCGGATAACCCACCACCGCCCGCCTTTCGACATCGGCACGGTGACAGTCGGCAATCGCGAGGTCGCGGTGCGCGAGGAAGTGGTGATGGGGCTGCCGTTCGGCGATCTGCTCCATTTCGCCAAGGACGATGTCGAGACGCCGCAGCCGAAAATGCTCGTCGTAGCCCCGCTATCGGGCCATTTCGCCACGCTGCTGCGCAGCACCGTCCAGCAGCTCTCGGCCGATCACGACGTCTATATCACGGATTGGACCAATGCCCGCGACGTGCCGCTGGAAGATGGTGCGTTCGGGTTCGACGATTATATCGACTATATCATCGCCTTTCTCGAGCATCTCGGCCCTCGCTCGCATCTGTTCGCGGTATGTCAGCCCTGCGTGCCGGCACTCGCCGCGGTGGCGATCATGGCCGAGGACAGGAACCCAGCCCAGCCGCGCACCATGACGCTGATGGGCGGGCCGATCGACACCAGGATCGCGCCGACCGCGGTCAATCACCTCGCCATGAGCAAGCCGATTTCCTGGTTCGAGGAAAAGCTCATCTCCCGCGTGCCGTGGCGCTATCCCGGGGGCGGCCGGCGCGTCTATCCGGGCTTTCTCCAGCTCACCGCCTTCATGGCGATGAATCCGGATCGCCACGCCTCACAGCATCGCCTGCTCTATCAGCTGCTGGCGGACGGCAATGACTCGGAAGCCGGGAAGATCCGGGACTTTTACGAGGAATATTTCGCGGTGCTCGATCTCACCGCTGAATTCTATCTCGAAACCGTGGACCGGGTGTTCCAGCGAGCCCTGCTGGCGCGCGGGCTGCTCGAATATCGCGGCCGTCTGGTGAAGCCCTCGGCGATCCACCGCACCGCGCTCCTGACGGTCGAAGGCGAACGCGACGATATCTGCGCGGTCGGGCAGACATCGGTGGCGCACGAACTCTGCTCGAGCCTGCGCCCGCATCTCAAGCGCCACCATCTCCAGCCCGGCGTCGGCCATTATGGCCTGTTCGCGGGCAGCAAATGGGAAAAGCAGATCTACCCGCAGGTGCGCAATCTGGTGCTGGCGATGAGCTGACACCCGGTGCGCGGTCGCATTTGTCGACCCGCTCGCATCATCCTAAAGCGGCGCCATGTGTATCCTGGCCTTTGGGTGGCAAGCGCATCCCCGCTGGCGGCTGCTGGCGGCCGGCAATCGCGACGAGTATCACGTCCGCCCTGCGCAGCCGCTGGAGCGTTGGGAAACGCCCGCCCATCTGATCGCCGGTCGGGATCTGCAATCGGGCGGCACCTGGCTCGGTGTATCCGAGCAGGGCCGTTTCGCCGTGGTCACCAATCTTCGCGGCTTCGCCCCGCCCGATCCCGACCTCGCCTCGCGCGGCGCGCTGGTGACGGATTATCTCGCCGCCACAGGCACCTATACCGATCCCCGTACCGCTGACCTGTCGGCCTTCAACCCGGTCAATCTGATCATCGCTGACCAGCAGGGTGCGTGCTTCATGACCAACCGGCCCGAGACCGCCCGAACCACGCTCACGTCCGGGTTGTACGGCCTGTCAAACGGCAAGCTCGACGAACCATGGCCCAAGACGATGCGGTTGAAATCAGTGCTGCTGGACTGGCTCACCGGCGACGCGACCAACCCCGACATTCTGTTCGAAGGCCTGGGCGAGGAATTGCTGCCCGATATCGGCCGCGACCCATCCGCCCCCTCCGATGTGCCGCAGGAGCCGAACCACTCCCCGATCTTCATCCGCAATCCGGTTTACGGCACGCGCTGCAGCACGGTGGTTGCGATCGACATGGCCGGCCGAGGCATCATCCTGGAACGGCGATTTTCCGCCGAAGGATTGGAGACTGGGCAGACGCGAATTGAATTCGCCTGGCCTGGATGATGTCAGGAAGCAACTTCATCTACAAAACCCGGCCAAGCCATCTGGCCAGCCGCCCGCCAAACAGCGCGAGCCCGAGCATCAGCGACCCGGCGACGAGCCAGATGAGATCGAACGGAAGAAAGTCGACTTCGCGCGCCTGTTCGGGGTTTCCCGGCAGGTAGAATATCCCTTCCTTGGCCCCGATCTCATAAAGGCCGCTCCCACGCAGGGAGACATAGTGATAGCTATGCCCCGCCACGCTGTAGGTCAGGATGCCCTGATCACTGCCATCGCCAGTATGGCTGTCGAACACCCCGGCGATCTCGATGCCGTCCCTTCTGAAACGATAATCCTCTGCCAGCTGAGTGATACTCATGATGAGGGCGATGCTGCCCCAAAGCGCCGCGAAGGCCCTGAATGACATCAGCCCAAACCTGGTCCCGCGCCTGAGCTGACGCGTTTTCGGCCCATCCGAACCGGCCGTGGCGTCGCCACCCAGTGCGCGCAGGAAGCGGCCCTCGTCGCTGAGCTGGAGCTCCAGCAGCGGCCTTTCCTCCCCCACCAGATTGATCAATACGCTGTCGCCGAGGAAGCGGCGCTTCTGCTCGACGCTGCTGATCGACGTCAGCGGGATGCGTACTTCAAGGCCGTAAATCTCAGGCAGGAACAGCAGCGTGAAGGGGAATTTCGGGATCACTACCAGCTCCTCGCCGGCGATGTAGACGAGCAGGCAGTTGCGCGCGCCACCGACCCGTGTTCGCCAGTTGCGCAGCGACCGCCCCGAACACCAGCTCTCCACGAATATCGCGTCCGCTGGCGCGCGCGGGGCAATCTCCTTCCCGGCGCTGCGGCGGTAGATCACGGAGGCTGTGATCCAGAAGGCGAGCCACGCAAAGGGAAACAGTACAAACCCGACGACCAAGGCAATTCCTTCGACACTATCCGGCCCGCGGCACCTGCCACGCGATCACGGCACCGTGGCGGTGTGGGAGCTTGCCTTGGCCAGTCCAGGCTGCGCCTGCAACTGCGGCACCAACGAGCACGGCACCGTGTAGTCGCGATTTCAGGCTTCCCCACGCTCCACAGAATCGGTCACGATAAGCCGCCCGACTTCGAGCTGGTCGATCCGCAGCTTCCGGATGCGGGTCCTGCCGATGTGCAACGCGCCCACGCTCACCGCTCCGATGCTGAAAGCGCCGACGCAGAGCACGCCCAGCGCGGTCGCGCCCAAGGCGAGCGCTCCGAAGCGCTGCGCCGATCGACCCGGCCTGGCGAGTTCAGTTTGCGACGACACTGCCATCGACCCGGCTCTGCGATTTGCCCATCCCGGCCATCCCTCGCGACGATTGAGGCGAAAAACTACTCCGGCCGAAGCGACTGGTCCATGGACAATCGTTCGTGGCGATTCGATGCGTCAGTCACGCCACCTCGCGCCGAGCCTCGATCGCCGCCTTGATCGCGTCGATCGCCTCGGCGCCCTTGGCTCCATCAGGCCCGCCGCCCTGCGCCATGTCGGGCCGGCCGCCACCGCCCTGCCCGCCAAGCACGGCCACAGCCGCCCGCAACAGGTCGACCGCATTATAGCTAGCGACCAGATCCTCGGTGACGCCGACCGCGATCGATGCGCGGCCCTCATTGACGCCGACGATCACCGCGACGCCCGAGCCGATCCGCTGCTTGGTCTCGTCGACCGCGCCGCGCAGGCCCTTGGCATCGAAGCCGTCGATCACCTGGCCGACGAAATTGACCCCGCCAACCTGCTCCGGCCCCGCCGGTGCCGAGGCCCCGCCACCGCCAAGCGCAAGCGCCTTCTTCGCCTCCGCCAACTCGCGCTCGAGCCGCCGCCGGTCCTCGACCAGAGCCGCCACGCGCGCCGGCACTTCATCGGGGGTCGCCTTCAGCACCGAGGCAGCCTCGCGCAATTTCTCGTCGCGATTGGTGAACCACTGGCGCGCAGCCTCGCCGGTCAGTGCCTCGACCCGGCGAATGCCGCTCGACACAGCGCCCTCGCCGATGATCTTGAACAGGCCGATATCGCCCGTCGCGCTCACATGCGTGCCACCGCACAATTCCAGCGAATAGATTTTCTGCCCGTCACGCCCCATCGAGACGACGCGGACCTCGTCACCATATTTCTCGCCGAACAGCGCCATCGCGCCTTCCTCGATCGCCTCTTCGGGCGTCATCAGCCGGGTCGAGACTTCGCTGTTCTCGCGGATATGATGGTTCACATCGGCCTCGACCAGCGCCAGTGCACCAGGCTCGATCGCGCTCGGCTGCGAGAAATCGAAGCGCAGCCGGTCGGGCGCGACCAGGCTCCCCTTCTGCGCGACATGAAGGCCGAGCCGCTGCCGCAGCGCCTCATGCAGCAGATGCGTCGCGCTGTGATTGGCACGGATCTGCCCGCGCCGGCCATGATCGACCGCCAGCGTCAGCGTATCGCCAACCGCGATCACGCCCTTTTCGATCCGGGTATGATGCGCGAACAGCCGCCCGAGATATTTCCGGGTATCCTCGACAAAGCCGTGGGCGCTCTCGTTGCTCAGCGTTCCCGTATCGCCGACCTGCCCGCCGCTCTCGGCATAGAAAGGCGTCTGGTTGGTGACGATATCCACCGTCTCCCCCACCCCTGCCCGCTCGACCCGTGCGCCATCCTTGACGATCGCGATCACCACGCCCTCGCCTTCCTCGGCGGAATAGCCGAGAAACTCCGTGCCGCCCGCCTCCTCGGCGATGTCGAACCAGATCTCGTCCGAGGCGCGGTCGCCCGATCCCTTCCAGGCAGCACGCGCAGCGCGCTTCTGCTCGGCCATCGCCGCGTCGAACCCGGCGCGATCGACGCCGAAGCCCTTGGCGCGCAACGCGTCCTCGGTCAGGTCATAAGGGAAACCGAACGTGTCATAGAGCTTGAACGCGGTCTCCCCCGCCAGCACCGCGCCCGGTGTCATCACGCTCGTCGCCTCATCGAGCAGGCGCAGGCCATTGGTCAGCGTGCGGCGGAACTGGGTTTCCTCCTGCAGCAAGGTCGCCTCGATCGAGGCCTGGGCGCGCACCAGTTCAGGGTATGCGGCGCCCATCTCGGCGACGAGCGACGGCACCAGCCGGTTCATCAGCGGGTCCTTCGCGCCGAGCAGATGCGCGTGCCGCATCGCGCGCCGCATGATCCGGCGCAGCACATAGCCGCGCCCCTCATTGGCCGGGAACACACCGTCGGCGATCAGGAAGCCCGAGGCGCGCAGATGATCGGCGATCACGCGGTGGCTCGCCTGGGTCGCGCCGGTGCTGGCGGTCTGGGTCAGTGCGCTCGATTCGGCGATCAGCGCCTTGAACGTGTCGGTGTCGTAATTGTCATGCATGCCCTGCAGCACGGCGGCGACGCGCTCCAGCCCCATGCCGGTGTCGATCGAGGGGCGCGGAAGCGGCGTGCGCTCGCCGCCTGCCGCCTGGTCGAACTGCATGAACACCAGGTTCCAGATCTCGACAAAGCGGTCGCCATCCTCTTCCGGGCTGCCGGGAGGGCCGCCGGGAATATGGTCGCCATGATCGTAGAAGATCTCGGAGCAGGGCCCGCACGGCCCGGTGTCACCCATCGACCAGAAATTGTCCGATGTCGGGATGCGGATGATGCGGCTCTCGGGCAGGCCGGCGATCTTCTTCCACAGATCGAACGCCTCGTCGTCGGTGTGATAGACGGTGACGGTCAACTTGTCGGCGGGCAGGCCCCATTCCCTGGTCAGCAAATTCCAGGCAAGCGTGATCGCGCGCTCCTTGAAATAATCCCCGAACGAGAAATTGCCGAGCATTTCGAAGAAGGTGTGGTGGCGCGCGGTATAGCCGACATTGTCGAGATCATTATGCTTGCCCCCGGCCCGAACGCATTTCTGCGAGGAGGTCGCGGTCGAATAGGGCCGCGTCTCGAGGCCGGTGAAGACATTCTTGAACGGCACCATGCCGGCATTGACGAACATCAATGTCGGGTCGTTGTGCGGCACCAGCGGTGCGGAGGGCACGCGGGCATGCCCCTCGCCTTCGAAATAGTCGAGAAAGGAGCGGCGGATGTCGTTGGTCGATGTCATGTTGGCGACTTAGAGTTCGAGCCGCGTTCCCGCAATGGGAGACGTTTGTCCGGCTCTGCCTTAGTTTCCGTGAGCTTGGTTGATCGCCCGGCGAGCCTCATCCTCTTTGGCTCTTGCGAGATTCTCTTCGTCGCGCGCGCGAAAGCCAGCGACCGCATCGTCGCCCTGTTTGGTGATCGTGCCGGCGTTGGCGACCGCTGCGGCACGGACATAGGAATTGAGCGCAGTGATGTCGAAGGCGCGGTGCATCAGCGTTGCGTCGATCTGTTCCTCCATTGCCGCCTTGTACAGGGCCAGCACCGCCTCGGGAGATTCCACGGCCGGCGCCTGCTGCGTCGAGCCCGGCTTGTTGCCGATAAGGACTGCATTCACCTTGACGCGGGTCGATGTCGCACTGTCTGCGGAAAGGGCTGCCTCGAGGCGTACGCGCGGATTGCCGTTTCTCCCCACCGTCCAGACGATCTGGTTCGGCGTGTTCTCCGCGACGATGAAGGCGACATCCTCGGAGCCGAAGACCATTGGGGGCCTATCGAGGTTTTCAAGGGTGTGATGGACAGTCTCGAGCGGCTGATCATAAGCCTTGCCGGACAATGCGCCGCACGCGGACACGAGCAGCGCCGCAACCAGACTCGCGGACAGGGTGATGGATTTCCAGGTCATGGAGCAGATCCTCTCGACTTCGAGCTCATGTGGCCGTTAGCAGCCAGTTGCAGTGATTTTGCGCGTTGCGTGGCGTATCTTCTGACGCTAGCTCAAAGGTTCGAACTTGATTGCGCTAAGCTCATTACAAGCCTCGGCCTGTGGCATCGAACAAGCACTCGCCGGCTCCTTCTCGACGAGAAGCAGGTCGCCTCAGCCGCTATGAAGATGCCTTCGACCAAATTGCGCAAAACAGCATCTCCCCCATTGCCCTGGCCGTTATGTATGTTGATCCTTAACAAACACTTACGGTCTGGTCACAAATCGAGCAAGACGCGCAAAGTCAATCTCGGAATTTTTACCAGGTTCTGACATCGAAGATAAATCACGATTCGAAACATGATTCAGGATTAATTTATTTATTGTGAAATAGAACTAGGAAATTGGCCGATGCGTACTTGGATGTTGCTGCCATTGCTGGCCCTGTTGCCCGCGACCGTGAGCGACGGCGCGATGACGCCGCCGCTTTCCGCCCTGCTCGCCGATGTCACGATCTGCGGTGGCGACGACGCGCCGCCTCCGAAAATCCCCGAGATCATGCCCGGCTATGGCGGCGGCGGTTTTCCGGTCGCCCATATCAACCCGGAGGCGCAGGCCTTTTTCGATAACGGCATGCAGCTCGCCCACGCCTTCGCGCACAAGGCGGCGACGGCGGCGTTCGCGCGCTCGGTGCAGCTCGATCCGACGTGCGCCATGTGCCTGTGGGGCGCCGCCTGGAGCGACGGGCCGACGATCAACTATACGATCGATGCCGCCAAGGCGAAGGAAGCCGCAGCCAAGGTCGTGGCCGCGGAAAAGCTGCTGACCCCCGCCTCGCCAGCGAAGGAGCGCGAGATGATCGCCGCGCTGAAGCTGCGCTATATGGATGGCGGCGGCAACGGCGCAGGCGACCGTGCCTTCGCCAGGGCAATGGACGCGCTTGCCCTGCGCTATCCGCAAGACGACGAGATCGCCGTCATCACGGCCGATGCTTGGATGGTCCCCGCGTCGCTCGGCAATAACACGAAGAATCTGCCGCGCGCCGTGATGCTGCTCGAGACCGTGCTGAAGCGCAGCCCGGATTACACGCCGGCGATCCATTTCTACATCCACGCGACCGAGATCAGCGGCTTCCCGGCCCGCGCCGAGCCTTATGCCGACAAGTTGCCGAGCCTTGCCCCGCATGCGAGCCACCTGGTCCATATGCCCTCGCACACCTTCTATTGGGTCGGGCGCTATCAGGATGCGGCCGACGCCAATGTCCGCGCCGTGGCGATGGGGATTGAAAATGCGAAGCGCCAGGGCCTGCCTCAGCCCGGCGGCGAGTGGCTGCTCCCCTATCATGCGCACAATGTCCAATATGGCGTTGGCGGTGCGCTGATGTCCGGCGACGGCAAGGATGCGCTCGCGCTCAGCGCGCCGATGCTGGCCGCGGTGCCGCATGATCCGAATGCCACCGGCTCCTTCGCCCAGATGGCGATGGGCACCGCCTATGCCGCCCAGGCCCGGTTCGCCGAGCCGAAGGACGTGCTCGCCTTGCCGGACCCGGGCGAGAAGCTCGGCTTCGCCCGTGCTTACTGGCATTATGCGCGGGGCGAGGCTCAGGCGCGGCTTGGCAATATCGCCGGTATCCGCGCCGAAATGGCGCTGATCCCCGATCATGCCGGGCCGTCCAGACAGGAAGACTGGACCGCCCATGCGACACGCCTGATGCGGATCGCCCGCTACGTCCTCGAAGGCCGCGCCGCGATGATCGAGGGGCACCCGCTGCTCGCCGCCAAGGCGTTCGAGAAAGGCGCTGCGCTCGACGAGGCGAAGATGATGGCCGCGCTGAGCGATCCACCCGCCTGGTGGTATCCGGTGCGGCGCAGCTATGCGGCGGCCTTGCTCGCGGCCGGAAAGCCGAAAGAGGCGCTGGAACAGGCGAACATGGTCCTTGCACGGCGCCTCAACGATCCCGTCACCCAGTCAGTCCGCGCCGACGCCGAGACGGCGCTCGGCATGACCGAAGCCGCGGCGAAGGATCGCGCGCTGGCTGTACGCGGCTGGCGGGGTGACAAGGCTGCGCTGGAACTGGCGGCGATTTAGAGCATACTGCGTTATCTCTGAACCGTCGGGGTTACTTGCCGCGGCTCCCCCCTTCTGTTCCCCGGCGGAAGCCGGGGTCCAGTTGGGAGACGCTGGCGATGTGCGTTGCGCACTCTTACTTCCGCCATCCCGACTAGGCCCCGGCCTTCGCCGGGGAACGCTAAGGGCGACCTGAACTCGCTTGTGGTTCTGATTTAACGCACGCCGCTCTAAAAACGACCCTTTTGCCCTGCCCAGCTCCATGGCGCTCCACCCTCTGCGGCAAAAGCGGATAGGCTTGGCGAGCCGCTAGACGACTCCCGTCAAAGCTTCTGGCCGAAGCTGGCCTTTATACGCCACGATCAACCCGACCAACGGAGCGGAAATCTCGACGTCGAAGCGGAACTCCCCATTCTCCTCGGTTTCGAAACTCGTGCCTCTGGGCAGCAGGAACCCAGGCATCGGAATGCCGAGAACAGACCATCGTCGCGGAATCAGAAATAGCCGGTCGCCGTCCACGACAAGCGCCAGCGCGACGGAGGCGATGCCGAACCGCTCCACCACCAGATGCTCATCTTTTCCCGTGCCGCATGATTGCACCGACGAGAAAAGCTTGCCGTCGAAGTTCCGCGTCCAGCGCTCCGCGCCATTTTCCGGCGAAAAGCTAACCGTGACCGGCACATCGGGCGCAGCTTTCGGAAAGCCGATAAGCACCCCGAGCAGGCCAGCCAATATTCCGCCGCCGCGCCGCACTTCGGCACGACCCGTCCACCGCCGCGCTGTACCGCTGCCATGCAGTTCCTGAAGGCGCGGCGGGAGTGAATCGAAGGCCGAGCCGAGAATCCGGCGATACAGCGGTGCGTCAGCTTCATCGCGGCGAAAACCCGTGAAGATCTGCCTTCCCCGGAACAGCGCGTCATAGTCGGCCAGTTCGAGTGCCCGAATGCTTGATCGGGCGCCGGCTTCCGGACGAATGCCCCTCAGCAATCGGCGAATAATGGCCTCGATCGCCATCGACGGTATATAAGGGCCGTCGTCGCCTTCGGCCAACAGATGCCAGCTCTGATGCACTGCCTTGCCATCCGCCAAGCCCCGCGCGCGGATGAACATGCCGCCGCGATGCTCGCCGAACCGCATCGCGTTGAGAACCAGATAGAAAAGACGCGAAAGCGGCTCCAGCGATGGCAGACCAAGGCGCGCGCGCGCCTTCGCCAGAAGATTGAGAGCCCGGTGAAGGATCTCCGGCACTGGCCCGGCACCCATCCAGATATCGGTCAGGCTGTCATACTCGGGCGGGATGACCCGGAGGTCCGGCACATCGACCAGCGAAAAGCGGATGTTACGAAGCGGCAGGCGCCCCGGCACCGCGATGGTGAACCGCATGCTTTCGGCCAGCCCGATGCCATGCGCGTCCTTGCCGCCCCGCCGCAGCTTTACCGGCGCGCCGGCATAGCCGACCACCGCGCGCATGACGTTCAGGCCGATACCGGCATAGGGCGACGGCGCTATGCCGCCTTCCACCGCGACAATGTCCATCGTCCCGGCCATCTCGCGCAGCACCGCGGCGGTCAGGGCGGGAAAGCTGCTGACGCCCGAGACGACGAACACGCCTGCTGCCTTTGCCTGCGCATCGAACTGCGCCACGCCGAAAACGAAGTCGGCGGCATCAGCGAAGTCGAGATAGTCTATCCCAGCCGCGATACAGGCTTCGATCACGCGGTAGCAATCGGCTCCATAGTCTTGAAAAGGCCCGGAGGCATCGACCACGAAATCGGGGCTTTCGGCACCCAGGCCCTTGGCGATGTCGTGTCGATCGAGTTTCAACGGGCGGACGCGCGCTTGCCCCTGATAGCTTGCGCAGAAAGCCTCGGCGCGGGCCAGGTTGCGACCGCAGATAACGAATTCGATCTCCGGAATATCGGACAGCAGCTCCGCCAGCCGGCCGCCGAACACGCCATAGCCCCCAAGGATCAGTATCTTCACGAAACGAAGGGCCAATATTTGCCCATGGTCGCGGCGACTGCCGCGCCGGGCGTGCCGATCCGTGGTTCGATCAAAGAATCCTGTCCTTATATTCGGGTGGTGCCACCCAGCAGACCGCCCGCCTGCCGAACAGCCGATAGCGGTTCCGCGCAACCACTCTGTAAACCGGATCGCGAAGAAAGGCCGGTACGATCCGCATGATCGTTAGCAGCCGCCACGGCAGGCCGAGCCCTTCGTAAATGCTCAGCACAGCATCACTGTCCCGCCGCATCCTGTCTCCTTCGACGACAAGCATGCTGCTCGGATCCTTCGGGTCCAGGCCAAACCTCCGGTAGATTGCCGCCCCTGTCTCACCCTGCATCGACGCCAGCCGAAAGCGCCCTGCTAAATCATGCCGCAAAACGAACTGCGCGTTGGCCGAACACAACACGCACTCGGCATCGAACAGGATGATCGGGCCATTGCGGTCCAGGTCAGAGGATTCGCGCGCCGACATGAGTTGCTCATAGCGTGTGGCGCACCGGACTGGCAGCCTCCGCGACGCATGGCCGGCAGGAGCCGATCAACGTTCCATTGAACCGCCCCTCTAGAGTCGAATTCGACCAAGCTGAATCGTCACCCCGGACTTGTTCCGGGGTCCACTGCGCCGCAAACCAAAGCGTCGATGGGTGTGCGGCACCGTGGATGCCGGAACAAGTCCGGCATGACGGACATGTAAAATCACGGACGAACTCGGTTCCGCCCAGCGGAGAGATCATCCGAATCTCCGCGCCTCAGCGCCTCTGCGCGAACCTCCCCTTTCCCTTTCCTGAGCGGGAACAACGGCAGCGCAGCTCTGCTCGCGGGCAGAGCGAGGAAGTGAATTCAACCCCACGAGATTGTGGCGCAGGTACCAACTCAGGCGGGTGCATTTGCTCGCCCCGCTCTTTCACATCGTCGAAAATGCAAAACCGCGGGCTGGCTGTTTTGCCGGAACCGCTGGCTGTTAGCTGGCTGTTCCGGCTGGCTGTTACTGGCTGATAGCTGGCTGTTATCCAATAACAGCCAGCATCTTATAAGAGATTGATATAATGATCAAATATAGCTGCCCCTTCCAACATAACAGCCAGCAAAAAATTTTCACAAGAACAGCCAGCATTTAGCCGGCCGGCGCCACCACCTTCAGCGCCCCGGCCTGGCATTCAAATCGCAGCGGCATCTTCAGCGTCATCACCTCGCCGTCGAGCGCGATGTCGATGTGGCGCGAACGGCCGCCAACCTCGAAGCTTGGGGTGTCGCCGATCGCCGCGAAATCGCTGTCGCGACGTGCGCGGCCGACCAGGGTGCGGATCGCGAAGCCGATCAGCGCCAGCCGTCGCCGCGCCGCGACCGCGTAGATCGAGAGCACGCCGCCATCGAGCGAATCGCGCTTGCCGATCTGCCCGGCCTCGAGCGTGTAATGATTATTGCCGACGAACAGCATTGGCGTGACGATGTTGCTGTCCTCCTCCGGCCCCGGCGTGCTGAGATATAACCGGTGGTGCTTGACGCGGCTGAGCGCTGCGACACTGGCGGGGATCGCCGCGATCCATTTCGGCGTGTCGCGCTGCTCGCGTTCGCGGACGAGCTGCGGATAAAGGCCGATCGAAGCATTGTTGATGAAAGGCTCGCCATTGACCCGGGCAAGGTCGATCGCGCGCACCGTTCCCGCCGCGATCAAGGCCGCGGCGCCGGGCAGATCGAGCGGTATGTTGAGTTCCCGCGCGAGGTGGTTGCGCGTCCCGAGCGGCAATATGCCAAGCGTCGATCCCTTTTCGGCGAGGATGCCGGCCATCCGGCCTAGCGTCCCGTCACCACCACCGATCACCACCAGCGGCTGGTCGGCAACTCGGGCCAGCGTTCGTCCGAGTTCGTCGCCTTCGACGAGGTGGAGGTCAAGCGCGACTCCTGCCTCGTCGAACGCCGCCTCGATTTCAGCCTGGAGTTTGTCACCCTTCGAGCTGGCCGTGCCGCCGCTACGATTGACGAGAACCGGGATGGGCGCAGTCACCGGCAAGGCCCGGCGCTGGAGGTCGCCAACGTCGTCATGTCACGACCTTTCTCGATTGGCCCGGCCAGCTCATCAATTGCGCCACAATACTGTCCGGAGCTTTTGCCGCGATGCCTTCAAGATACGCGCGCCATCGCTGCCCTCGAATGGGATGAGATTTGCCAGACCCATGCCGCCCGACAAAAGCGACAGGGCAATCAGTGTGTCCTGGCCTGACCCGACGGGCAACGCATTGCTCGAGAGCCCGACAAGCACAGCCAGCACCAGATTGGCCAGCGGCCCCGCACCGGCAATCATCAGGCGTCGCCCGTAAGAGTCGCGCGTCCCTAATGTGTACAGGACGTAGCCGCCCAGATCGCCACGACCTGCTCGCGAAACGAACGCCAGTCGGGTAGGTCGAAAACGGAGTTCGAGCGGAAGGGCCATGAACGCGTGCACCCGTCCCTTGACGGCAAGCACGGCACAAGCATGGCCAAGCTCGTGCGCGATGGTCGCGACGAAGGCGAGGAACGCGACGACGATCATGCTGCCGAACGGCCCGCCTCCTCCGCGGGCATGCTCGCTAAGCGCGCCACAGACGGCGAAGCTGACGATCAGCAGCAGGCATTTCGCGATCAGGCGCATCGCGCGGCTCCGCCGTTTCGGCCGCTCATCCGAACGGCGCATCGATTGAGGATGGCGGTTGCGAGAACCATTTCGGCCCGGCTTCAGTCATGTGGAAACAATCCTCGATCCGCACTCCGAACTTGCCGGGCAGATACAGGCCCGGTTCGTCGGAAAAGCACATGCCCGGCGCGAGCGGCGTGGTTTCGCCGTGCACGAGGTTGACCGGCTCATGCCCGTCGAGCCCGATGCCGTGGCCGGTGCGGTGCGACAGGCCAGGCAGCCGGTAGCGCGGGCCATAGCCGAGCGCCTCGTAGTGGCGGCGCACCGCATCATCGACGCTGCCTGCCGGCGCGCCGAGCCGGGCGGCGGCAAAGCCGATCGCCTGGCCGCTATGGACATCGCCCCACACTTTGCGTTGCTCGGCACTGGCGGTGCCGAACACGAAGGTGCGCGACACGTCTGACTGATAGCCCTGCACGGTGCAGCCACAGTCCATCAGCACGATCTGTCCGTTCGCCACCATCTGGGGTGCGCGGCTGCCATGGGGATAGGCGGCCGCCTCGCCGATCAGGATCAGCGCGAATTCCGGCTCGCCGCCAAGCTTGCTGGTCGCTGCGTTCATCAATGCGCCGATATCGGCCGGCGTCATGCCCTTCTCGATCCGCGGCCAGGTCCAGCGATAGGCGGCGATCGTCACATCGGTCGCGGTCTGCATCAGCGCGATTTCCGGCGCCGTCTTGATCATCCGGCAGCCGCGCACCACCGGATCGGCCTTGACGATGAAGGCACCAGGCAGCGCCCGGGCAAGACCGGTCACCGCGAAATAGCGCACCGTCTCCTCGATGCCGACCGGGCGGGTATCGAGCTTGCGGTCCTTCAGGAAGCCCGCGACCAGCTTCAGCGGATCCTCATCCTCCTGCCACACCCGCACCTCGGCCGGCACGCCGAGCGTCTGGCGGATCGAAGGCTCCTCGAAAAAGGGCGTGATGATGCAGGGATCGCCCTCCACCGGCAGCACCGCCATGGTCAGCCGCTCGCTGCGGCCCCAGCGGACTCCGGTGAAATAGATCAGCGACGAACCCGCTTCGATCAGGACCGCGCCGATGCCGTTCGCTTTCATCAGGCCCTGCGCCCGCGCGATCCGGGCGCTGCGCTCGGTCTCACCGATCGGCGCGGTTCCGGCGGCGATATTGGCGAGGCCCGAAAGGTCGGGCTCGGCTGCGCGCAGGATCGCGGGGATGTTCAGGAACGGCAGGGTCGCGGCCGCGGCAAGAGCGCTCCGGCGGGTCAACAACATGGCGGCGCACTCCGGCGTGAGGCAGGATCAGGGATGTTTTGGCGGCTCGGGCGGCGGCGGGCATTTATAGGTGAGTTGCAGATTGGTGATCACCGGCGCGGGATTGCCGGCATTGTCGGTTTCCTGGTCATAGGTCTGGCCGGTCGCGCTCAGCTCTCCGATGTCGCACCTGTCGGCGGCGGCACGGTCGAGATCCTCCTCGACCGTGGCGAGCTGGTCCGCCCGCAGCCTGGCGACGGTGATCAGAAAGGCGCCGCCGGGCAGGTTGGATATCTGATATGCCGACGCGGGTGGCTCGGCGGGCGCCGGTACCGCGGTCTGCAACAGCATCAGGACGAACAGGCTCATGCCATGATTCCTCGGATTTGGCCCGAATGGGATATGACTGGACATAAGGCGCTTGACCGCGCCGCCGCAATCCCCTTCCCTGCTCGCCGCATTCCGGGGGAGTTTTGATGGCCAAGCGCCTTACGCTGTATATCCTGATCGGGCTGGTGCTCGGCGGCATCGTCGGATGGGGCCTGCATTGGCGGTTCGACGACGGAACCCCCGAAAGCGCCAAATATCTGACGACTCTCGCGCATTATTTCCTGATCGTCACCACCGTCTTCCTGCGCCTGATCAAGATGATCATCGCGCCGCTCGTCTTTTCCACCCTTGTGGTCGGCATCGCGCATATGGGCGATACCGGCGCACTGGGGAGGGTCGGGCTGCGCTCGCTCGGCTGGTTCCTCTGCGCGAGCCTCATGTCGCTCACCCTCGGGCTCGTGATGTTCCATCTGTCCATGGAGGTCGCGAGCTGGTTCGATATCTCGCTCACCCTCACCCTGCCGACCGCGGAAGCCGGCGTGCCGGTCGCGACCGACGCCTTCAGTATCGAGAAGTTCGTCACCCATATCGTCCCCTCCTCGATGATCGACGCGATGGCGACCAACGAGATCATCCAGATCGTGGTCTTCTCGGTCTTCTTCGGCGTTGCGCTGACGGCGATCGGCGAGAAAGCGGCACCAATCGTCCGCGCGATCGAAGGGCTGGTCGCGATCATGCTGCAGATCACCGGCTATGTGATGCGCTTCGCACCCCTGGCCGTGTTCGGCGCAGTGGCGGCGACGCTCACCGAGAGCGGCCCGGGCGCGATCGGCAAGCTCGGCTTCTTCATGGCGAGCTTCTATACCGGGCTCGCGGTGCTATGGGCGCTGCTGATCGGGCTCGGCTTCCTGTTCGTGGGCCGCAGCATCGCGCGGCTGATCAGCTATGTCCGCGCGCCGGTCATCCTGGCTTTCACCACCGCCTCGTCCGAAGCCGCCTATCCGCGCACGCTCGAGGCGCTCGAGCGGTTCGGCGTGCCGCCCAAGATCGCCAGCTTCGTCCTGCCGCTCGGCTATTCGTTCAATCTCGACGGCTCGATGATGTACATGACCTTCGCGTCGCTGTTCATCGCCCATGCCTATAATGTGCCCCTGTCGATCGGGCAGCAGGTCACGATGTTGCTGATCCTGATGGTCACGTCGAAGGGGATCGCCGGCGTACCCCGGGCCAGCCTGGTCGTGATCGCGGCGACATTGCCGCTGTTCAACATCCCCGAATATGGCCTGGGCCTGATCCTTGCCGTCGACCATTTCCTCGATATGGGCCGATCAGCGACCAATGTGATCGGCAATGCCGTCGCGGCGAGTGTCGTCGCCAAATGGGAGGGCGGCTTCAACCCACCCGAACCGGCCGAGATCGAGCTCCCCCGCGCGCCGAGCCACGGGATCAGCGGTCACGGCTAGCGCTGGCGGCGTGATTCAACTCGATCCACGGATCGGTCATTGGATGTCCACGGGACGTCTCAAAAGCCCCGGCTGCTCTTTCTTATGGTCTGACTCATGAATGTTGCGCGCAGCGCCGCGGATGGCCCCTGCGCGGTGCATTTTCCCTGTTAATTTCCCTGTTATTCCCTGTTCCGGGCCGAGCGGGGTGATGAGGAATCTTCATAAGCCATTGTAAATTATTGTATTGTTTTAAAATTGACTGGAAAGGGCGCCAAAAAAAGAATAAAATTCCCTGTTCCGGCGAAATAACAGGGAATTTCATCGCCACGAGAGCGGTGGCGATCGGCTGCCGAACGAACGAGTCGGACCTGAAGCTCGTCGCTTTTAAACGAGGAGGTCACGCGTATGCGTAAGGCCCACCCCGCGCGAGCGCTGTCTGATAGGCCGGGCGGGCGTGGATCATGTCGAGCCAGGCGATGGTGTGCGGCCGTGACGGGCCGAGGCCGGCGCGGTTGCGGGCGGCTTCGAGCGGGAAGCTCATCATGATGTCGGCGGCCGTCATCTCGTCTCCGGTGAACCAGGCGCGCTGCGACAACTCGGATTCGACATAATCGAGATGGACGTCGATCATCGGCTGGATCCGCTTCGCCGCCGCCTTGCCCAACAGGGGGACCCGGGTGAGGACCAGCTTCACCAGCAAGGGCGGCATCAGCGACCCTTCCGCATAATGGAGGAACTGGCGGTAGCGCAGTACGGATTCGCGGTGGGCGAGCGGGCCGAGCTGGCCATCGGCCTTCTCCACCAGATATTCGATGATCGCCCCGGTTTCGGCGACCACGGTATCGCCGTCCGCGATCACCGGAGACTTGCCGAGCGGGTGGACCTGTTTCAGCTCGGGCGGCGCGAGCATGGTCTGCTTGTTCCGCTCATAGCGCTTGACCTCATAAGGCAGGCCGAGTTCCTCGAGCATCCACAGGATGCGCTGCGAACGCGAATTTTCGAGGTGATGGACGATGATCGTCATGCGCTCTCTCCCGTCATTGCTCGTTATCGGCGGACCATAGCCATGCAGCGGCGGGGAAATCCACCGCGCCGCGCTTGTGATGATGCTCCAGGATCGGCGTGATGCGCTGCCGCATGGTTTCGCGCATTTCGGGCTCGGCCGAGCGAAGCAGGGACGCCGCCGGGCCGATCTGGCTGAAAAAGCCCAGTGCGTCGCCAACCGGGTCGGGTCCGGCGCCGGCATGGTAGATATAGTCGATCGGTCGCGCTTCCACGTTCCGCCAGCCCGCCGCCGCCAATATGGCGCGCACCACATCGGGATCGGCAAAGGCGAAGGGCCCGGGCATATAGCCGGCCGGCTGCGGAGGTGGCGCGCCCTGCATCGCGGTGATGATCTCCGAGATCCATGGGTTCAGCGCGATGGCGCGAAAGCAGGAGAAGACCAGCCGCCCCGCCGGCGCCGCTGCCGCCCGGATCGCGGTGAAGGCGGCGACCGGATCGGGGAAGAACATCACGCCGTGGCGCGAGACGAACAGGTCGATCGGCGCATGGTCGCCGACGATTGCCTCGACCGGGCCCAGCTCGAAGCGCAGATTCAGCAGGCTCTCCGCACGAGCCCGCGCTGTGGCGATCAGCCCGGGGGAGATGTCCACACCGGTGACGACAGCCTCTGGCAGCGCGGCTGCCAGAGCCATGCTGGTCCCGCCGGCACCGCAGCCGATATCGAGGATTCGCGGCGCGGCCTGCCCTTCGACGGCGGCGATCGCGGCTGCGTTGAGGTGCGGTGAGAGGTCGGCAAAGCTGCGATCCGTGCGCTGCCATTCCGCCGCCCACACATCACCAACGGAGCCGGCCCATTCTGTGGCGTCGATCACACGAGCGGTTGGCGCGTCCGCGTCCTGGGACAAGTTTCCGGATGCCGTCATTTCAGCTCCTGTCTTCGATCGGGCGCGTCAGGGAGATGCGTCAGATGCGGATAGCGTTAGGCGGGCGCGACCTGACGCGCAAATGCCCGACCCGGAAATGCGCCCCGAAATATGAAAGGCCCGCCGACGCGGGCGGGCCTTTCCGGGTTTTGCGACGGGGAGAACGCCGCTGAACTTTTGTGGAGAAAACCGGTGTAGTGCCTCTCCCCGGAGGGAAGAGGCGAAGATCACATTTCGTCGTCGTCTTCCGCATCCGGGCCGGCCATCATTTCTTCGGCAACCTTGTCGGTGCGGGCGCGGATCGCCTTTTCGAGGCGATCGCACATTTCGGGGTTTTCCTTGAGGAAGGTCTTCGAATTCTCGCGGCCCTGGCCGATGCGGACGCTGTCATAGGAGAACCAGGCGCCCGATTTCTCGACCAGCCCGGCCTTGACGCCGAGATCGAGGATCTCGCCGATCTTCGACACGCCCTGGCCGTACATGATGTCGAACTCGACCTGCTTGAACGGCGGCGCGACCTTGTTCTTGACGACCTTCACCCGCGTGGTGTTGCCGACGATCTCCTCGCGATCCTTGATCTGGCCGGTGCGACGGATGTCGAGCCGGACCGAGGCGTAGAATTTCAGCGCGTTGCCGCCGGTCGTGGTCTCGGGGTTGCCGTACATCACGCCGATCTTCATGCGCAGCTGGTTGATGAAGATCACCATGCAGCGTGAGCGGCTGATCGAGCCGGTCAGCTTGCGCAACGACTGCGACATCAGCCGCGCCTGCAGGCCGACATGGCTGTCGCCCATCTCGCCCTCGATCTCGGCGCGCGGCACCAGCGCGGCGACCGAATCGACCACCAGCACGTCGATCGCGTTCGAGCGCACCAGCGTATCGACGATCTCCAGCGCCTGCTCGCCGGTGTCGGGCTGCGACACGATCAGTTCGTCGATGTTGACGCCGAGCTTCTTGGCATAGACCGGGTCGAGCGCATGCTCGGCATCGACGAACGCAGCCGTACCGCCACCCTTCTGCGCCTCGGCGATGACATGCAGCGCCAGCGTCGTCTTGCCCGAGCTTTCCGGGCCGTAAATCTCGATCACCCGGCCGCGCGGCAGGCCGCCGACGCCGAGCGCGATGTCGAGCCCGAGCGAACCGGTCGAGATCGTTTCGACCTGCATCGTCTCCTTCGAGCCGAGGCGCATCGCCGATCCCTTGCCGAACGCGCGATCGATCTGCGCCAGTGCCGCGTCGAGTGCCTTCTGGCGCTCGCCCGCCGCCTTGTCGTTGGAAACTGCCATGTCGTTACCGATTACCTTCAGTGCTGCCGCCATTACCGCCTCCGCCGCTAGCCCGAATGCCCTGCGCATTCAATGCGTGTTGGAAGCGTCGTATCCGCTTTGTTCCGAAAGAACAAGAGTGGAACATAAAATTTTGTTGGAACGCCGTGAGACTGGCGCTTGCTCCGCTCGCGCCGCCGCGCGATGACCGCGCCATGACCGATCTTTCCGCCTTCATCGCCGGGCTGCCCAAGGCCGAGCTGCACCTCCACATCGAAGGCAGCCTCGAGCCCGAGTTGATGTTCGCGCTGGCCCGGCGCAACAACGTCGCCATCCCCTTCGCCAGCGTCGAGGAAGTGCGCGCCGCCTACAGCTTCTCCAACCTGCAGGATTTCCTCGACATCTATTATGCCGGCGCCAACGTGCTGCGCACGGCGCAAGATTTCCGCGACCTCGCCACCGCCTATTTCGATCGCGCCGTGGCCGATGGCGTGGTCCATGCCGAGATCTTCTTCGATCCCCAGACCCATACGGATCGCGGCATCGCCTTCGCCACCGTGGTCGAGGGGCTGCTCGCCGGCATGGCCGAGGCCAAGGCGAAGCACGGCCTGACCGCGCAGCTGATCCTGTGCTTCCTGCGCCATCTCGACGAAGCCGCCGCCTTCGCCACGCTGGAAGCCGCCGAGCCCTGGCTCGACAGGATTGCCGGCGTCGGGCTCGATTCGTCCGAACTCGGCCATCCACCGGAGAAGTTCGCCCGCGTCTTCGCCGCCGCCCGCGCCAGGGGGCTGAAGCTCGTCGCCCATGCCGGCGAGGAAGGCCCGCCCGACTATGTCCATCAGGCGCTCGACATCCTCGCCATCGACCGGCTCGACCACGGCAATCGCAGCCTCGAGGATCCGGTGCTCACCGCCCGCCTCGCCCGCGAGGCGATGACGCTGACGGTCTGCCCGCTCTCCAACCTCAAGCTCTGCGTGGTCGACGACATGAAGCATCACCCCATAGATCGCATGCTCCGGCTCGGTCTGCGCGCGACGATCAATTCCGACGATCCGGCCTATTTCGGCGGCTATATCGCCGATAATTACCGTGCCGCAGCCGAAGGGCGTGAGCTCGATCGCGACGACCTCGTCACGCTGGCGCGCAACAGTTTTCTCGGCTCCTTCCTGCCCGACGAAGCGATCGCCGCTCACCTCGCCGCGCTCGACGCCTATGTGGCGGCGCACTGAGATGCCGATCTTCACCCCCATCCCGCACGAAGCCTTCGTCGCCGACGTGCTGGCGCTCGCCGCGCAGCTCGATCCGCACGGCGACTGGGTGCCCTCTTACATCATCGGCATCGGGCGCGGCGGGCTCGCTCCGGCGGTCTATCTCAGCCATGCGACCGGCCTGCCGATGCTGTCGGTCGACTATTCGAGCCAGGTGAGCGATTTCGCGGATGCGCCACTGGCCCGGCTCGCCGCGCGCACCCGCGCCGGCGAGCGGCTGCTGTTCCTCGACGACATCAACGACAGCGGCGCCACGATCGGCAAGATGCGCGCGATCCTCGCCGAGGAGGGCGCCGCGCCCGGCGGCGTGCGCTTCGCCACTTTGCTCGACAATATCCGCTCCAGCCAGCGGGTCGACTATGCCGCGCGCACGATCGATCGTGCGATCACCAAGGACTGGTTCGTCTTCCCCTGGGAATCG